>Ga0181520_10000765_pt1 | contig 69283 bp, 52 predicted proteins | sample PEATcosm2014_Bin_29_FD_132451 | JGI IMG/M metagenome (GOLD analysis project Ga0181520, IMG submission 132451) | Peatland microbial communities from MTU Mesocosm Facility, Houghton, MI, USA - PEATcosm2014_Bin02_30_metaG | ecosystem: Environmental > Terrestrial > Soil > Wetlands > Peat | place... | reverse complement strand
TCCTGGCCAACCGGCATCAACAGGTTACTCTGGGGACAAGGAAGGAAACACAAGTCGGTGAAGCCGTCGCGAGCGAGCATGGACCATTCCCCTCTCTTTCCGCAGCATCATTGAACCGCTAGCACCGCTGCCTCCCTATTGTGCCATTCTTTTTTGTTTCTGAGCGTTTCTTCGCAAAATGTTCCCTTCAGGGTCAAACTCCCCACGGGCTGCCAGCCGATCAGCAATAATGAACCAACGCCGGGAAGGCGGGCAGGGCGAGAGCGTTAGGGCCTTACAGCCCAAAAGCCAACGTTGGAACGGTGCGGCGCAACCGCACAAAGATTGTTCACGCTTGCCGGACCCAACGGTGCTAATGACCAACGGCTCGATTATTCGCCTAGGCCGACTCCAACAACCTGCTGGCCCAGGCGGCAATCCGATGCGCCGCTACCGATACCCGTTGAAGAACGCTAGCGCCGACGGGCCGGCCAACTTCTACGGAGCCTGCAACAACCGCCACCAGCCGGACATGGCTAGGACATATACCCAGCCGCTGCGCCAACTCGAGTTCGTCAGCGACCGACAGTCCGTGCGTGCTCAACGTGGCGTCGTGGACCAAAGGCGGCCGATCCGCGTCGAAGAAGTCGGCTTCGATGAGTGTCCCGTCAGGCATGTCCTCGCAAAAGGCCGCGTCAACCACGCACACCGCCCGCCGGTCGGCCAGATGATTTAACAGCGCCGCCGGCTGCATCCCCAGGTTGACGACTTCAATGCCGGTCATCGCCATCGTCCGCACGGCCTCGGCTACCAGAGGGCCGAAGGCATCGTCGCCGGCCATTTCGTTGCCGTATGCAGCAACCAGCAGCGGCGGACAATCGTTGGGCACAGTTCTTTCCTTGCGCAAGGATTGCAACGTCGAATACAAAGCCGTCAGCGGCGGCCATCGACGCGACCACTGGCCGCGCCTCTATGCCCGCACCCGCGAAAACTTGAGAAAATGCACCGAACAACTGATGCAAGGATCGTAATTTCGGATCAGGTGCTCGCAGCGCAAGGCCGCATCTTCATCCGGCAGTTCGACCACCTGCGGGGCCAGGGCCCGCAGATCGGCCTCGATCATCGCATAGTTCTGGCTGGTCGGCGGGATAATGCGGGCGGACACGATCGTGCCGTCGGCCTCGCTGCGGTACTCGTGCCAGCAAATGCCGCGGGGCGCCTCGGTTCCATGACCGCCAATCCCCGCCCGGGGAACGATTGGTACCCGCGTGCGGACCGGCGGCACATAGTTCCCCAGCGAGTCGGCTGCCAACTCCAGGGCATGTACGGTCTCCAAACCACGGGCCAGCAGGCTGAAGTAGTTGTTCTGCCAGGGCAGCATCTTGCCTACCGCCTTGCAGACCTTCGGCAGCAGTTCAGCGGCCCGCGGAAGGAGTTTCTCGGCGTTGAGATTCAGCCGGGCCAACGGGCCGACCAGGTAGGGGCCACGGCCCTTGACCACCGCATGCAGGGCGCTGGAGTGCGCCACCTGCCGTTCCTCGATGGCCCGGCCGAACTCCTCCTGGTCTACGTTAAGCCCCTTGTTGCTTTTGATGCGGCCAAGGTTCATTGGGTATTCGTCGTCAGGGCACAGCGACACGAATTCATACTCCCGCTCAAGCGTGGGGAAGGTGATGTGTTCCGCCAGGAACAGGGTGATCTCACACATGTCATCCAGACAGACCCTCAGTTCTCGCGCCAGCGCGGCGGCGGCGGCCGCATCGGGCGCCCGATAAAATCCGCCGACACAAATGCCCACCGGATGCACCGATCGACCGCCCAGCAAGGCGACGACGTCATTGCCGGCCTTTTTGATCCGCAGCGAACGCTTCACCAACGCCCCATGGTCGGCGGCCATGCTGATGGCGCTCTCAAAGCCGAGGAAATCGGGCAGGTGCAAGAGGAACATGTGCAGGACATGGCTCTCGATCCACTCGCCGCAATACAGAACGTTGCGCAGCATGCGGATCGCCGGATCCACCTGGTCGAACACGCCCATCGCTTTTTCCAGGGCGTGACAGGAACCCATCTGGTAGGCGACCGGGCAGATGCCGCAAATGCGGGCGGTGATATCGGGGACTTCCTGGTAGTCGCGGCCGCGCAAGAATGCCTCGAAGAAGCGGGGCGGCTCGTAAATCTTCAACTGCAATTCTTCCACCTGACCGTCGCGCATGGTCAGATTCAGCGCCCCTTCCCCTTCCACGCGGGCCAGCGCCTTCACACGAATCGATCGCTTGGCGCCGTTATCGCTCTTGTCCTTCTTCGAGGCGCTCATAATGATCGCTCGCTTGTTTGAAGGGTTCCAGGTATCCGTTGAAAAGCCGGAGCATCCGTTTCATTTTGCGCGGGCTGTAGCCCAACCGCGCGGTGAACCAACTGCCCAGCGAGGCAATGTTCGGCTGCTCCATCGGGCCGAAACAACCGTAACAGGCGCGGCCGCCGGCCGGACACAACGCGCCGCAGCCGGTTTGCGTGATCGGTCCCAGACACGGCTGCGCGCCGCTCACCAGCACGCACGGCACGCCCCGCCGTTTGCACTCAATGCACAAACTGTGCGTGGGAATGTTCGGCTTCCGGCCGGCCAGCAGGGCCGAAATCACCTCCAGCAACTGGTACTGGTTTACCGGACAGCCGCGCAGCTCGAAGTCGACAAACACGTGGGCGGCGATCGGAGTGGCCGTTTCCAGCGTGCTCACGAGTTGCGGGCTGGGGTAGACATAGCCGGCGAACTCGTCGATGTTGGCCCAGTTGCGCAAGGCTTGAATTCCCCCCGAGGTGGCACAGGCGCCGATGGTGATCAGATACTTGCAGTCCCGGCGTACGCGCTGGATGCGGTCCTCTTCATCGCCCGTGGAAATACTCCCCTCGACCAGGCCGATGTCGTAGGGCGGCGGCAATTCACGGCGGCGGGCTTCGAGAAAATAGGCGATCTCGACGGCCTCCACCAGGTTCAGCAGCTCGTCTTCCAAGTTGAGGAGTTGCAGTTGGCAACCATCACAACTGGAGAACTTGAAAACCGCCAATCTCGGCTTGTCCGAGGCACGCGATTCCAAAACCTTTTGCACCGGCATGACCAGGCCCCCTCGCTGTTACATTTCGTTCAGTTGGGGCGACAGTTGTACTGTCGCCCCGGGGTGGCAGTATAACTGCCACCCCAACATCCACGAGGAGTCTCGTGACTCCAAAACCTTTTGCACCGGCATGGCGAGGCCCCTCGCTGTTATATTTCTTCCTTGCCGAAAATATCGGCCACTTCGGAAAAGCAAAACACGGGCCCGTCCTTGCACATGAACTTGGCTCCGTACTGACAATGGCCGCAGCGCCCGAAACCGCAGTTCATGTTGCGTTCCAGGCTCACGTAAACGTGGTCGGGCGGCACGTGCAGTTGGAGGAAGTTCCAGGCGGCCACGTGGTTGAGCACCTTCGGCCCGCAGACCAGCACGATGGTCCGCTCGGCATTCACCTTGATGCGGCGCAGCAAGCTGGTCACCACGCCGACGGGACCGGCCCAGCCGACGGTGGCATTGTCCACCGTGACCAGGACGTGGATCGAGCCGCCGGCGTCCCATTGTTCCAGTTCACCGGCGAAGACGCGATCTTCCGGCGTGCGGCAGCCGTATAGCAACACCACGCGGCGGTAATGATCGCGGTTCTGTAACAGCCAGTACACGACCGGCCGCAACGGCGCCAGCCCGATGCCGCCGGCGACGATCACGACCTCTTTTCCTTCCATGGCATCCAGCGGCCAGCCGCGGCCGAACGGACCGCGCAGCCCAACCAGCGCATTGGGCTCCAAACGCTCCACCGCTCGCGTCACCGAACCCACCAGGCGAATCGTATGGTCCAGCGTCTCCGTGCGGCTCGGATCGGAACTGATGGAAATGGCCGCCTCGCCGACCCCCGGCACGTAGAGCATGTTGAACTGACCGGGGCTGAACCGGTACATCTTGCCGATTTGCTCGTCAACGAAATGCAAGGTGTAGGTGCGGGTGTTGAAGTTCTCTTCCCGAACCGAGAGAATCCGCGCCGGCACCGGCATCCACGTGTTCATGCCGCAAATCGGTTCCGGACGCGTTTCAGCGGCTGGCTCGGCCATGGTCGACTTCTCCTTTCCGCAAGGCCGGTCCGCGGGCGCCGTGGGCAAGGCTCCGCTCGCGGAGGCGTCGGACTTCTTCGGTCAGATCGATGCCCACCGGACACCACGTGATGCAGCGGCCGCAGCCCACGCAGCCGCTGCAACGGAATTGCTCCCACCAGGTACACAACTTGTGCCGCAGCCAATGCCGGTAGCGCCCGCGAATCGTGTTCCGTTCCGGCCCGGAAATCGTATACGTGAACTGATGGGTAAAGCACGACTCCCACTGCCGCGTGCGGGCGACCGCTTTGGTGGCCGACAGGTCGGTCGTGTCGGTAACCGTGCAACAGAAGCACGTGGGACAGACCATCGTACAATTGCCGCAGGAGAGGCAGCGGTTGGCCACCTCGTCCCATTCCGGATACTCGATCGCCTGGTCCAGCAATTCCTCCAGCCCGGCGATATCGAGGTGGCGGCCCATGCGATCGCGGGCGCGCTCCAGCTTGATCTGGGCCAGTTCCAATTCCGCCTGCGTCGGCTCGCGCACCGATAGTTCGTCGAGCAGGGCCGCCCCGCGCTTCGATCCTACCTGGACCAGGAAGCCGTCCCGCAATTCCGTCAGCGCCAGATCGAACCCCTTGCTGGCTGCGGGGCCGGTTTCCCAGGCGGCGCAGAAGCACGTGCCGCCGGGCCGCGTACAGTTGACGGCGATGAGCAGGGCCTCCTGACGGACCTGCGTGTACCATGGTTCCGACTCGCAGCGAAACATTCGCGGATCATCCATGCCGAACACGCGGTCCTGGACCTCGAGGGCTGCCAACTCGCACGGCCGCACCCCGAGCATGGCCAGCTTAGGTACCTGCGGCGGACCGACGTCCAGCACAAAGTTGCCCGCTTCGACATGAAACTCGAATAGCCGCAGGTTTGCTGGAAACAGGTAACGCTTCGGCCCGTCCGGGCCGACCACATACTCAAACGTCAGTTCGGGCTCTCCTTCCACCACGCGGTACGAACCGCCGTCCTGCTGGTCCGACAGGCCCTTGGGGAGTTGTGCGGCCGACTCGATCGGCTGCAGCGAGATTGCCCCGTCGACCACGCGCGGCCCTACCACCGCATAGCCCTGCTTGCGCAATGTCTGAATTAGGTCGTCCAATGCCGGCCGGGCCAGGTAGAGCCGGCTGCCGCTCTTCAAACTGGTCGTCATGCATGGCCCCCTTGGAGGAGTACGGACCGCAAATCGGGCACCACGATTCCTTTACGGTAGCCGAACCCGCCATTCCCGCAACCCCCCCGGCACGTCCGGAAAATTCCTTAACCCGTCTTGAGGTCTAACCAGATCGGCCCATTGACGCGACCACCATCGGCGATAGGCTTGATGGGGAGGGCAACGACTATGCTGGAATTGTCGTGCAACCTGTATTCCGGCGGCAATCTGGTGGTTACCGACCTGAGAGTCTGGGTCCATGCGGAAAAAGGTCGAGGGCATGGCGGCTTGTTCCGCATGCCAACCAACTTGGAGTTTCTCGCGGGAGCCAAGTACAAGATGGAGTTGCTGGGCAACGATGTGCAGTTGTTGAGCATGCCGGGCGGACCATCGATGGATGTGACGATCACGGGTGTTTCCGGTCGAATTGCTCACTTTGCACCAATCACGGCAGCAGGGTAGGCCCTCTCGGCCGACAGGTGATTGGTGAACGATCCGAGAGCAACCGCTACGATTGCTCCGCGGCAAAACGGCGGCGATAAGCGCCGGGCGTCGCTCCCGTCTTTTGTTTGAACCGACCGATGAAGTTCTGCAAGTGGTTGAAACCGGATCGCCGCATGACTTCCTCCAGGCTCCGTCTCGCAGACACGGCCCTGGAATTGGATTACCCGATTGTTGATTGACAACTCTCGGGCCGAGCGGTTCCAATAGGGTTGGCCCGCCTTGGTTGCCGTGAAGGAGTTGGCCCTCGGTGCACTCTAACCATCCCGATCGAAATCCCATGCCCAGCCAGTCGCTTCCCTCGCGCCAGTTCGCCTGCAAACCCGATTTCGACGAGTGCATGGCCCGGGTCTACGCCTGGTACGAGCAGCAAATCATCGATCGGCCGCCTGTGCGCTTCCACCACCACAACGTCGAGTACGAGCGGCATCGCACGGTCGCCGGCCCATGGAAGAACGCCCGGCAGCGATGGCTGGACGTCGAGTTCCAGGTCCGGACGTTCGTCGAGTCTCTGGCGGGGGCCAGCTTTCTGGGCGAGACCTTTCCCGTGTTTTGGCCTAACCTGAGTGCGGTGGTTTACAATCTGTTTCTCGGTCAACCGGCCGATTTCGACGACACGACCGCCTGGACGCATCCCTGCGTGGACGATTTGGCCCGCCTGCCCCCCTTACGCGTCCAGCGAGAGGGCGAGTACTTCCAAACCGTCGAGGCCTTGACCGACCGGGCCTTGGCGATGGCCGATGGCCGGTTTTTCGTCGGCTACACCGACATGTACGCGGGCATCGACTGCACGGCCGGGCTGCGCGGAACGGAACGGATGTGTCTGGACCTGGTCACCAATCCTCAGGGAATCCTGCGGCTGATCGATCGCGCGTTCGACGAGTACCCGGACGTCTACGCCCACTTCGACGCGAAGCTCAAGGCCCACGATCAGTTGTCCGTCACCTGGATGAACCTGCCGTCGTTCGGCACGTTCAATGTCTTGGCGTGCGACTTCGCCGTCAACGTCTCGCGGCGGCATTTCGAAGAGTTCTGCATGCCGATCACCCGGCGAGAAGCCGAGTTGTTCGAGCACAACGTGTATCACATGGACGGCCCGGGCGTGGCCAAGAACCTGGACGCGATCCTTACGCTGCCCAATCTCGTGGCCATCCAATGGGCGCAGGGCACGGGCAAGAACCTGCCCATCCTGCAATGGATTCCGCTGATCCGGAAGATCCAGGATGCCGGCAAGAGCGTCGTCGTTGATCTTCAACCGGGAGAACTGAACGAGTTCATCCGTCAGGTCGATCCGCGCGGGATCATGCTCTGGGTCGCGGCTGAGCCAAACGAGCAAGCCGAGATCCTGGAACGAGTCGAGCGATGGTAAACGAGCGATGGTAAGGTTGCCGGGCGAACGCAAAGAGGGGAAGCTTGACTGCACTTCAGGCACGTGCGGGAGAAGATACGATGGTTAGCATTCGAAGTTGGACCTTGGTGGCGTGTCTGTTGACGGCGCCGATCGGGTCGGCCCACGAGCCCGACTACGCCATTCGCCCCGTTCCGCCTGCCAGCGTGGCGGTGCGGGACGCATTTTGGGCACCCCGGCTGGAAACCAACCGCACCGTAACCATCGCGCACAATCTCCAACAGTTGGAAAGTCAAGGCTCATTGGGCGGGTTCAGGATTCTCTCGGGCAAGTCTGGGGAAAAGTATCACGGCTACATGTGGGGCGATTCCGACGTGTACAAGACCCTGGAAGGGATGACGTACGGCCTGCAAGCATGCCCCGATCCAAAATTGAACAAGCAGATGGAGGAGATCTTCGCCACAGTCGTCGGGGCTCAAGCGGCGGACGGCTACCTGATGCCGCACGTCCAGATCGCGGCGCCCGCGTACACGCACTTCAAGGAGGAGTCGACGCAGACCTGCGAACTGTACAGCATGGGGCACATGATCGAATCTGCGTTGGCGCACTATCAGGCCACGGGACGGCGGAACTCCCTGCAAGCGGCCATCAAGCTCGCCGACTTGATCGTGAAAACCTATGGCCCGGGCGGGATCGAGAAACCCTCCGGTCATCCCGAGATCGAGTTGGCCCTGATCCGCTTGTACCGGGTGACGAACGATCGCCGCTATCTGGAACTGGCCGCTGCGTTGGTCGACCGCGCGCAGCGAATCCCCACGACCTGGACCCAGGGCAAGCCCGCCTTGAGCGACGACGAAGCGACGGGCCATGCGGTGGCGATGCAGTACCTTTACAGCGCGGCCACCGACGTGGCCGTGCTGACGGGCAATCGGGCCCTGATGGGCTTGTTGGAGCGCAAATGGGCCAACCTGGTGGGCCGCAAGCTCTACCTTACCGGCAATGCGGGACACGAGTCGCATGGGGAAGGTTTCGGCCCGAACTACGATTTGCCCAATGGAAAGGGGGCCTATAACGAAACCTGCGCAGCGATTGCCAATATCTTCTGGAATCAGCGCATGTTCCTGGCCAGCGGCGACGCCAAGTATCTCGATGTCCTGGAACGGGCCCTTTACAACGGCGTGCTGCCGGGCGTTTCCCTGCGGGGCAACCGTTTCTTCTATGCTAACCCGCTCGAAGCGGACGGCAAGCGGCCTTTCAGCCCGGACGGTTCCTGCACGCGGTTTCCTTGGTGCGGTTGTCCGTGTTGTCCGACGAACATCGTGCGTTTCCTGCCGCAGATTCCGGGCTACGCCTATGCCACGGGCGACGAATCGCTCTACGTCAACCTGTTCATGGCCGGCGCCGCGAAACTGAAGGTGGGCGACAGGGTCGTGGAACTGCGGCAGGAAACCCGGTATCCCTGGGACGGCCGGATCATGCTCGCGGTGAATCCGCAAGGGCCGTCGACCTTTACACTCCATCTCCGTATTCCCGGCTGGGCCAGGAATCGGCCGCTCCCCAGCGATCTTTATCGCTACGCTGATTCGGAAAAGCCGGCCACAAAACTGGCCGTCAATGGTCAGCCGGCCGATTTGGTCGTCGAGAAGGGATTCGCCTCGCTTCGCCGCCCGTGGAAGGCAGGCGACGTAGTAACGCTGGAACTGTCGATGCCCGTGCGCCGCGTCGTGGCTCACGACGCCGTCTCGGCAGACCGCCGTCGCTTCGCGGTGGAGCGCGGACCGATTGTCTATTGTGCCGAGGGGGCGGACAACGGCGGCCGGGTGCTCGCCAAGGTTCCGGGCCGCCCGCTGAAGTTCGTGTCTCGATGGCAGCCGGACTTGTTGGGCGGGGTTGTCACGATCCGCATCCTGCCGGCCGCTGCCGGCAATTCACTGACGCTGATTCCCTACTATGCGTGGTGCCATCGCGGGCCGAACGAAATGGCCGTCTGGTTGCGGGCGGAATAGCCAAAGAAGAATTGTCCCGTGCCGGCACACCCGGCCGTACACATCGGAACCATGGGGTCCTCCCTATGACGATTGCATTCGGACTGGTAATCCTGGGCGGTGTGTTGGCGGCTTTGTTCATCGTGCCCACCACGACGACTCCACGGTGGAAATGGGAGAACATCTGGGGGCTCGGCTCGCTGGTGGCGCTGCTGGCCGTCCCCTGGCCGTTGGCCTGGGCGACCGTGCCCCATCTGGGCGACGTTTATCGCACGGCCGGATTCTGGCCGATCGCCCTGGCATTCTCGTTCGGAGTCGGTTGGGGTTTGGGCGGAATCTTCTGGGGGCAGGCCATCGTGATGCTGGGCCTGGGGCTCGGCACCAGCATCATGGTGGGCCTGGTCAATGTGTTCGGCTCGCCCGTGCCACTGGCGATGAAAGAGCCGGCCAAGCTGGCGAGTCCCGGCGGACTGCTGCTGCTGGCGGCCATGACGGTGCTGATCTGCGGCGTGGCGATTTGTGCCTGGGCGGGCAAGCGACGCGAGGTGGAACGGCTCACGTCGCCGACCGGCACGGCGGCTGGAAGTCAACGGGTATCATTTGGCGTGGCCCTCCTCTTTTGCCTCCTAGCCGGCGCCCTGTCGGCAATGAACAACTTCGGACCGATCTTCGGCCAAGGGATCGTGGATGCCGCCTCGGCAGCCGGTGCCTCGGAACTGGGCAAGATGAATGCCATGTGGGCCCCCCTGTTCACCGCCAACTACCTCATCAACGGCGGCTACGCCCTTTATCTGATGGTTCGCCGTGGTACGCTCCGGCTGGTCGTTACGCAGGGCTCTGGGGGCTACTTCCTGCAAGCCCTGTTCATGGGCATCGCCTGGCCCATGTGCCTGGTTGTCTACGGCATGGGCGTCGGTCGCCTGGGAACTTACGGGGCCTATACCGCTTATCCGATGTTTCTCGGCGCAATGATCCTCACGGGCAACCTGGTCGGCATCCTGCGCGGCGAATGGCGCGGCACCTCGGCGGTCACGCGTACGGTTATGGCCGTTGGAATTGTCGTTCTCGCGGCAGCCTTCGTGCTCCTCGGCCATGCCAACCACTGGCTGGGTGCATGAGCACGCGCTCTTTAAGCCCTCTCGTGTTCTGGCTGCGTGCCCGGGGTAGGACCATCTCCGACCCATCGTTGACGGACGGCTTTCCGCCTCCCGGGGGATCGACCGGCGTCCACCACGGCGCTACACTTCCCCCAGTTCGACGCGGTCGAGTTTCGCTCTGCGTAGTTTAGCCTGAGACGCTGTCTTGAAAGCCGGTGCGCGGGCCTGGAACCTGCGCAATGAATCCGGTTTTGAAATAGCGTCGCATCAATCCGTCGAGGTTTCACTATGGCAACCAATCGCGGCGTCGTCTACATCAAACCGGGTGAAGTCCAGGTTCAGTCGATCGACTTCCCTAAATTGGAAGACCCGACCAACGGCAAGGTTATCGAGCACGGCGTACTGCTGAAAATCGTCTCGACCAACATTTGCGGTTCTGATCAGCACATGGTCCGCGGCCGCACCACCGCGCCGGCGGGCCTGGTTCTGGGCCACGAAATCACCGGCGAAGTGCTCGAAGCGGGCCGCGACGTGCTGTATATCAAGAAGGGGGACCTGGTCTCCGTGCCCTTCAACATCGCCTGCGGGCGCTGCCGCAACTGCAAGGAAGGGAAGACCGGCATCTGCCTGAATGTGAACAAGGCGCGGCCGGGGGCCGCCTACGGCTATGTCGACATGGGGGGCTGGGTCGGCGGCCAGGCCGAATACGTGATGGTGCCGTACGCCGACTTCAACCTGTTGAAATTCCCCGACCGGGCCAAGACGATGGCCAAGATCCGCGATCTGACGCTGTTGACCGACATCTTCCCCACCGGCTTTCACGGCGCGGTCACGGCCGGTGTCGGGCCCGGCGCGACGGTTTACGTGGCCGGCGCCGGACCGGTTGGTCTGGCCGCCGCCGCCTCGTGCCACCTCTTGGGCGCGGCCGTGGTGATTGTTGGCGACATGATCCCCGACCGCCTCAAGCAGGCCGAGAGTTTCGGTTGTGAGGCCATCGATCTGAGGAAGGATGCCACGCTGGCGGAGCAAATCGAACAGATCCTAGGGGTGCCGGAGGTGGACTGTGCGGTCGATTGCGTCGGTTTCGAGGCCCACGGCCACGGTCACGACGCCAAGCGCGAACAACCCGCCACGGTGCTCAACTCGATCATGTCGATCACGCGTGCCGGCGGCGCCCTGGGCATCCCCGGCCTCTACGTGACCGACGATCCCGGCGCGGCCGACCCCAATGCCAAGATCGGCATGCTCGGCATTCGCATCGGACTGGGTTGGGCGAAGAGCCATTCGTTCCACACCGGCCAGTGTCCCGTGATGAAATACAACCGGGCTCTGATGATGGCCATTTTGTACGACAAGATCGAGATCGCGAAGGCCGTCAACGTCACCACCATCTCGCTGGACGAGGCCGTCAAGGGCTACCAGGATTTCGACAAGGGCGCGGCGAAGAAGTTCGTCATCGACCCCCACGGCATGATTGCCGCGTAAGCGGCTGAAGTGTCAAAACATCACCGGTTCCCCTAGTGTCGCAGCTTGGCCTGCTCCATCAGGCGGGCCGTCTCGCGGTAGGCCTCTTCGACCCACGCCACGATCTTGGACGGCTGGGGGGCGTATTCGAGTTCAATGGAAACCGAGCCGTCGATTTTCAACTCCTTAATCGCCTGCAGATACGGCGAGAACTTCACCACACCACGGCCGGGCGGCAGATCGCCATGCACCCGCCCATCGCAATCGCTGATGTGCACATGGATGGCTTTGCCCTTCAGTTGCCGCAGTTCCTCGGGGCCGACGTCGGCCAATACGAGATGGCTCACGTCGATGTTGGCCCGTACCCGCGGATGCCCGCATTCGTCGATGAAGCGTACCATGGCGCGCACACTGTTCAACAGGCTCAAACGAAACGGTTCCAACTCCATCGCGATGTCGATGCCCTTGCGGTCGGCGTAGTCGCCGAGGGTCCGGCAGGTTTCCAGGGCCCAATTCCACTGGGCCGCGGGCGGAATCACTTCCCGCTGCCAGATGTATTCGCCCAGTACCAGTACGATGTTGCGTGCCTGCCACAACCTGGCCAGATCGATGAACTTCCTGCAGCGCTCGACATGGAACGCGCGAACCGGCGCATTGAAATCGATGAGTCCGATGGCCGCTAGCGCCAGCGAGACGATGGGGAGGTTGTGTCGGGCGCAGGTGTTGGCCACCACGCTTACCTCCTTTTTCGAAATGCCGACGGCCTCGGCGGCAATGTCCACGGTATCAAACCCAATTCGGGCGATGTGTTTCAGTCCGGTCGCGGTATCCATGCCCGAGTGCCCGAAAGCGCTGTTGATGATGCCCAGTTTCATGCGTTGGTTCCGTTCTCAATTTCGGCGATCGTGACGGCGCGGTGCTCCGCGGCGCTGCGGTAAGCCGCGTCGACCAACGCCATGCTCTTTAAGTTGTCGCGTCCACTGATGGCCGGCGGTGTGCCGGCTTCCAGCGCGATCAGCAATTGGCCCATCGAACCGGCAAACGCATCGGGAAACCAGCTTTCGGTCCATTTCGGTGCGTGAAAATGCCTGTCGCCCTTGGCGGCATAACGGAGCGTCGAGGGCGTCGTGAAAGGATCCTGGCACCAGCCGTTCTCCCCGATGGCCAGGCCGTCCAGTCCCTCGATGCGCCAGCGAATATAGATGTCGGCCGGGCACCCCTCCAGCGCGGGGCCGGTCCACGTGTCGTCGAGGCCCACGGCGCGCAAGCCGTCGGCGTACTCCAGGATGTAGGAACAGATGCCGTCGGCATGTGCAAATGATGTGCGCGGGTCGTTCCGGGTACTGCAATAAATCCGCGCCGGATCGCCGAACCAATAGCGCAGGCAATCGAGGTGATGGATCGACATGAGCCGCAACGTCGCACAGCCCAATGCCGCCTGCCACTCTTTCCAGTGCGGGATGCCGCGCATCTCGATGGTTGCATAGATTGGCTCGCCGAGTGCGCCGGCATCGAGTAACGTCTTGGCCGCGCGGACCGATTGGTCATAACGCATGTTCTGATTCACCGCCAAGACGATGCCCGCGGCTTCGCATGCCTCTACCGCCCGCCGTGCGTCGGCGTAGTTCATGGCGAGCGGTTTTTGCGCGAGAATGCCTTTCACGGTGCGGCGCCGGCAGGCCTGTTGAATGATCGCCAACTGCCCATCGGGTGGCACGGCGATGTCCAGTACCTCGATCGTTGCATCATCCAGCAACTCGTCATAGGTGCCGTATGCGGTCGGCACGCCATGCCGCGCGGCCACTTGCCGGGCGTGCTCGGGCTGCCGCGAAGCAATGGCGACCGGGTTGAAGCCGGCCTTCCGGTAAGCCACCAGATGGCACTCGTTGACGATGAAGCCACTGCCGAGCACGCCGATGCGAAAATCTTTCCGCTGCGGCATGGGAGGATGAATGTGCAATTCCATGTTCAATTGAATCCGCGTGGGTGGAGGAACTCTGCCAGGACTTTCCGGCGGACGCCGGGCTTCTTCAGCAGCGTCTGCCAGCCTCGGAAGCCCCCCGGTTCGTTGCCAGGAATGGTTAGTAGCTACTCGTGCGACTCCTCAACCTAGCGGGCGGGCGCCGCTTGTCAAGAATCCTTCCTTTGGCGGGAACCCTCTGATTACCATGATCTTTGGCCAATCGCCGGCCAAAAAGCGGGCCGAGATCACCATCTTCGCATTGAAACCATCGAAAAGCCGTCAAGAATGGGATTCTTGACGTCGCCCGCGGCTGCTCTTCCGGCGTGGCGGTAATCAGACCTCTTGCGCCAGCGACGTCGCGCAAGCCGCCGTCAGACAGGCTACCGCGTTGGAAGCCTCTCCGTCCGGCTTCTTATTGCACGGCCTTGGCGCAGGCCATGATCGACATGGCCACGACCAACAGGGCGACGGCGAGATAGATCTGGCGTCGGGGCGGGCCTTCCACGCCGCGCCACTCGCCGCTGGCGAAGCCGAGGATCTGGCCGCCAAGAATCAGCGTGCCTTGCACGAGGCCCCAGCCGACCGACGCCCCCAATGCGCCCAAAAGAAGCATTCCTTGCCCCAGCAGGGCGCTGGGGGCAAAAAACAAGACGCCGTAGATGATCGAAAGGCCAATCTCGCGGGGGCAGGACGTCAGCAGGCCCCACGAACGGTTCCGCGTCATCAACAGCGCCGGATAGAGCACGTTGGGCAATGCCGCACCCAACAGCGCCACGGCCCACACGGCGATGCCGGCGGGAAAATCAGCGGCCCCGTGCGCCTTCATCGCCCGAATGATCTCGTCCTGGCAATAGGTGAACGCGAACCCCCAGCCCACCGAGAGCACGCCAGCCAGCACGACCATCACCAGGCCCCCGGCAAAGCCGCCCCGATCCGATTCTTGCGACGCCCCGGCCGACGCGCTCCGCATCCGCTCGCGGCCGGCGCCCGCCAGCCAGGCGAACGTCACCCCGAGCAGCATGACGGCCATCCCGGCCAGGACGATCAGCCCCGGCTTGGAGAACAGGTCGGGGGCCTGCTGGAAGACGCCGGACGCCTTAATGACCATGGGCACGACCACGCCCACCGCCGCGCCGATCGAGCAGAGGATGCCGTAGGTCAAACTGACGCCGATCCGCACGAAGCAGAGCATCGCCAATATCTGGGCGATGCCCCAGGCGAGCGCCAACAGATTGGCCCTGAGCAGCACGCTCCCATCGACTCCGCTGAGCGCAGCAAACGGCTGCGGGCAGAAGGCCAGCGTGATGGACCAGGGCAAAATCACCAGCGCCACGAGCATCGAAACAAAGGCGAACTGTTCATAGCGAAATCGCCGCATCAGCTTGAGCGGCCAGGGGCTGGTGCCCATGATGAGCCCCGACAGAACCGTAACGATAATCCCGGGCAAAAAGGTCTCGGTCATGTTTGCTCCCCATCCGCGCTAGAGCGTCTTCGCCGCTTTCGTCAAGTTTTGTACGCCTTTCTCCGTGACCACGACGTTGTCTTCCAGCCGAATGCCGCCGAAGGCCGGGTCGTACAGGCCCGGTTCGACCGAGCAAACGTGCCCCGCTCTCAGCGTCATGGTGTTGCCCGGCATGAGAAACGGCTCGGGCTCGTGGTAGCGGAAGCCCAGCCCGTGACCGGTCAGGTGAACCATGTACTTCTCGAAGCCGGCCTTGATAATTGTGCCAGTCGCCGCTTCGTGGGGCATGCGGGCTTCGACCCCCGGCTCGATCGCCGCCAGCGCCGCCTTCTGGGCCGACTTGACCGTGGCGAACACCGCCTGCTGCAGGGCCGTCGGCCGGCCAGCCGCTTTGACGCGCGTCAGGTCGGCCCAAAAACCATCGACGCACACGGCCAGTTCCAGCAGGGCAATTTCGCCCTCCCGCAGCCGGCGAGCGCCGGTGGTGACGACCGGCCGCCAGGCCCGGTGGGCGTTGGGGCCGCTGGACACCTGGGGATAGACGTTGATGTGCCGCGCCTGGCGAAGCCGAACGCCGCGGACCAGACAGGCCTCGTACACGGCCGCGGCAAGCTGGGCCTCCGTCAGGCCCGGAGCCACCACCTCGTGGAACCTCTCCAGTCCGAATGCGGCCACCCGCTGGGCCACGCGGAGCCGGGCAATCTCCGCCTCGGTCTTCAGGGCCCGCAGCCGGTAGAGCAACGACGTCGCATCGGACCAGCGGGCCCAGGGAATAAGCGACTGGAGGTGGGCGTTCGAGCTTTCGCACGGCACGATCGGCTCGCCGGCGTTGTGTGGCGGCGCCACGCACTCGAACGAGCCTTCGTAGCCGATGCGAACCCGGCTCAGCCGGTGCCGCCGCACGACGTCTTGCACGAAGTCCTTGAGCGCCGCCAGCGGATCGCGCATGTCCAATCGTGGCCAGGTGAAACAGCGCACGTCGGCAGCCCAGCAGTCGATCGTCTCCTCGTCTTCACACGAAGGAGCGAGCAAGGCGGCCGGCCCCGCCTCGGCCGTGAACACGGCGTAGGAAAAGCCGTTCAGCGGCCAAACGCCGAAAGCCATCACGATGTTCTCCGGCAGCCGCAGCACGAGCGCGTCGAGCTTGGCCTGGCGCAGGGCGGTGCGAATTCGGTCGATGCGGTCTTGGTCCATTTCGTGGAACTCGCCGTTAAAGAGCCTACTCCGTCCAGTATTTCGCACCGGGCAGACTGCCGTCCATGACGTAGCCGCCGTCGATCGTCAGGTGCTGACCGGTCATGTAGCGAGCGTCGTCGCTGGCCAGAAAGACCACGCCGGAGGCGATCCACGACGCCTCGGCAATCTCCTTCAGCGATACCCTTTCGAAAAGCGCCCGCTTCACTGCTTCCGTGTACATGGGCACGGTCAATTCGGTGAACGTGGCGCCGGGGCGAACGAAATTGACCGTCACCTTATGGGGCGCCAGCTCGGTGGCCAGCGTGCGGCAGAACGCCTCGATGCCCCCTTTGGCTGCCGTGTAGTGACCGCAGTTCGGCTCGCTCAGGACCGCGTGGATGCTGGAGATGGCAACGATGCGTCCGCCCCGGCCCTGGGCGATCATGCGCCGGGCCGCCTCCTTGCTACAGAGAAACACGCTTTTCAGATTGTTGCGGAGGATGAAATCCCAATCCTCCTCGGCCATGTCGACGATGGGCGATTGGCGAATTAGCCCGGCATTGTTGACCAGGATGTCGAGTCCGCCCAGCCGCGCGTCGGCTTCGGAGAAAGCCCGCGCCACCTGGTCGGAGAAGCCGACGTCGCACTGAATGGCGTGGATCTTTCCGCCGCCAAGCCGCGCGACCTCGTCGGCAACCTTCTGCGCTTTGTCCAGGTGAAGGTCAAAGACCGCCACTTCGGCTCCTTCCCGGGCAAACGCTTCAACAATGGCTCGGCCGATCCCGGCGGCGCCTCCGGTCACAATCGCTTTCTTGCCTTGCAGTTTCATGATGGTCTCCCGATGTCCTGAAAGGGGGCTGTCTCCGCTCGCCAGGTAAAGGGCGACACGGAGCACTATTCCTGCGTTTCGATCCGATATAAGTGCGTCTTCGTGCGGATGAACAGCGCCTTACCGGCCACGGCTGGGCTGGCCAGGATCTCGCCGTCAATCTTGTTAGTGGCCAACGCCCGGTACTTGGGGCCCGGCTCCAGCACGGTGGTGACTCCCGCTTCGTTGAAAAAATAGAGCCTGCCTTCCGCGAAAATCGGCGAGGCCGAATACTTGCCGCCCATGCGTTCCTTCCAGATCGGCCTGCCGGTCTTGGCCGCCAGACACCAGGCGATCCCCTCGGAGTTGACCAGGTAGATCCGCTCGCCGATCAAAAGGATCGAAGGACGGGACGGCATGCCCTTGGTGTTCTTCCAAACCACGTGGCTCCGGGTCATGTCACCGCTTCCGCCGGGCCGGATGGCCCACAGCCCCGGCTTCTCATAATCTGTGACCATGAAGGCCAGGCCCGCGCCGAACACGGGCCGTGGCACGATGGACCAGCCGCCGTGGTAGATTCGCCACAGTTCCTTGCCCGTTGCCGGATCATAGCCCATGGCGGCCTCCGCCCCGGGGTCGATGAGCTCACGGTGGCCGTCCACGTCGACCACGATGGGCGTGCAATAGGCCTTGCGAGCGTTTCGGTCAGGGTTGGTGAGCTTCAGGGCACGGTTGGTCTTCCATACCGTTTTGCCGGTGTTCTTGTCGAGCGCCACCACATACTGCACGTCGCGGCCGTCCACGTTGAAGATGAGCAAATCGTTCCACAACAGCAACGACGCCCCGGGCCCCTCGTGATGATCACAGTTCAGCTTGCGGCGGGTCCACAGCACCTTGCCCGAGGCGGTGTCCAGGCATGCCGTGCCATACGTGCCGTAGTGTACGTAGACGTGGCCGGCCTCGATGGCCGACGTAGGCGAGGCGTAGCTATTGCAATCGGCGATGTGCTCGGGCTTTTCCGTGTCGAAAACCTTCACGTCGTGGATGATCTTCCCGTCGCTCCGCCGGACGGCCACGGCGAACATCTGGTGGCCGTCGGTGGTGGCCGTGGTCAGCCAAACCTGGTCGCCCCAAACCACGGGCGACGACCAGCCGTGGTCGTGGATCGGCATCTTCCAGACCACGTTTTCCGTTTCGCTCCACCGGAGCGGCAGGCCGACGCAGTCGGAATGGCCGTCGCCCAGTGGGCCGCGGAAGGCGGGCCAATTGTCGCCGGCCAAGGCCGCTCCGGCCGTCAGAAACGTGATGCGGAACGCTATGACTTCAGACAGGTAGCGCCGCATCGCCTGGTGCGAAGGCATGGCGTCGTTGAAGAGATACAAAATATGCTTCTCGGTCGGGATGTGGGCGTAGGGAATCATCTGCCGGGCCGCCTCATGAACCAGCCGGTTGGCCCGATCCAACGCGGCCTGCGTCTGCTCCAACTGCTTGCGGGCTCCGGCCACGTCCCCCGCGTTCATCGCCAACAGAGCCCGGTCAAAAGCGGCCGTGGCCTCGTCCGCGGCGCCCAGCTCTTCGAAGACGGTGATGAAGTTCGCGGTCTTGTAGATCACGTAGTCCAGCTCCGCGCGCGAGCCGGGCAAGACGTTGGGCCGCGCCTGCCGCATCAACTCCAGGGCCTGCCGGCAATGACGCGCCCGCCCGTCCCAGAACTTGCTTTCGCCGTCGGCGGCCTGAATGGCTTTTTCTACCTCAGGCCGGTCGAGTTTCGGCTTCGCTTCTTTGTAGTTGACGCTTCGCAAGCCGACGCCCATATGGTTTCCGTGGTGATAGGTGCCGAAGAGATCATGCCTCCCATGCCAACCCAGGGTCCGCTCATTTTCTTCGAGAAGCAGATAGGCTTGTACGAGCATCCCCTGGGCGGCCGGACCGAATAGGCGGCCCACGTAGCGCTGGTAGAACGGCCGACAACGGATGGCCGGGTCCCAGGCGCCGTCGGCGATGTAGCGGGCGCTGGCCTCCGCGCCGCGGGCCTTGTTCAATTGCCCGAGCACCCCAGTGACGCCGTGCCGCACCGTGCCGGAAATGGTCTCTTCCTGGTCGTACATCATGGCGTTGAGTTGGATGTTCAACTCGCCGCCGTCATCGGTAACCCGCGGCCACACGACAAGCTCGCGGCCCTGAATGTTGTCGAAGTCGCTCATCGCCGACTCGCGGTCCCAGTTGACCATGTTCATCAGCCACACGTCCTTGGGGAGCACCGAGTCGAGCGCCCGGAGCTGGCCGCCGCGGAAGATCAGCTCCGCGCCCAGCTTGGCCGCCGGATAGCGGGCCTTGATCCTGCGCACGAGCTTGTCGGCCACCGCCACGTCGGCCAGATCCGTATCCATCTCTGCAACCGGTTTCTGCGGAAGCAGCCGCCGCGCGCCGGTGTAATCGCGCACCAGCGCCTGGCTCTGCGGATCGCCAGCGGCGATATGGGCTTCCGATCCCGTGCAGACCCAATAGCGGTCGGCCTCGGGATAGTTTTCGATCATGTTTTGCACGGCGGCCTCGTAGATATCGAGCACGGCCGGGTCGCCATGGGGGAGCGCAATTCCGCAGTAGAACGGCCCAAACCCCAACTGTTTGTTCGCCGTGGGGGGCACCAGGTTCGGCGGCACGTACGTGATCTCGCCGAGCGCCAGCCAGACCTGAACCTTGCGCTGGTGGGCGTAGCGAATGATCTCGCGAAGAAACTGGCGGGCCGTGGCATAGGCTTCCTTTTGCGTGCGGACCTTGGCAAATTCCGGCGGCCCGAGATACCCATCCTGCGGAAAACACTCGCGGCCGACCTCCACGCTCTTCGCGGTTCCGCTGTTCCAGGCCCAGGCGCAATAGCCCGACTCTTGCGGATAGATGATCTCGGCTGGCTTGCCGCGGTAGGAGAATTCGGTCCAGGGACCGCCCATGCCCCAATAGAACTGAAACACGTTCATCTTCAGCTTGGCCAACTGGTCGATCTCTTGGCGGAAGTCGGCCAGCCCCATGTACCAGCGAATTCCATGGCAGCAGTGCATGCCGCGATGCTTGAGCGCCGGCTCCACGCGGAGGTCGAGGGCCGGCATCGCCAAATCGGGCTTCGGCTGGGGAATGATGTCGCCGGTGAGTTGGAACACGATTCCCAGCCGCTCCAACAGCTCGTAGGCCGCGTACATCGTGCCGGTTTCGTCATTGCCGCCCACCACCAGCGCCGGCCGGCCACGGAAATCGATCGTTTTCAGCAGGAAGCCGTCGGGCTTCAGGGCCGTGAAATCTGCTCGATGCTGTCGCACGGCTTCGGCCACCAGCGGATTGGACTGCGGTCCGCCCAGCAGAATAAGGCTCTTTTCCGCCGGAAGCCGGTCATCGGCAACGATCGGCAGCTCGGCCGTGGAGAGTCTCTTGACGTAGGACTGCAACTCGCCGGCCACCCAGCGGTAAAACGCTGGGCTCTTGCTGCCCACCACGATTACGGCGTTCGCCTGGCCGCTTTTGGCCAGCGGCCGGTCGATCGCTTGTGAGCTTTGCGTCCACATTCCCAAGGTGGCCGCAAAGACCACGCTCAGCCGTCGCATCCATGGGTAGTCTTGCATGGTGTGTTGCTCTTTCGCTTCGTCGAGAGTCGGTGACACGAAGAAATCGGGGCGGCACCATTATGGCACAGGGATGTCCGCGTTCCAACAGCCCGACCCCCGCAAAGCGGCCGGTTGTTGCCGGAGGCGACAAGATTCGATACAATCGAGCGGCAGTTGGCGGTTGCCCGATTACGTCTCTGCCGCTCGACCACATATGGCGTATTGCCCACCCGTTCCGTCTTGCCATCGATCCGCTCCCGGGGAAAGCCAACTCATGAAAACCGTAATCTTTGCTGCCGTCGGCTTGCTGGGCTTCGCATTGGTCACCGCGTCGGCGGAGGGACCATCATTGCCGTTTACAATCTCCGTCACCAAGATGGAGTGGAAGTGTCCCGAATACATCGGACCGACGAATCCCGACCTGGGAATGGACTATCCGTTCTGCCCCATCGTCATGGACGGCGAGTATTGGGTGCTGTTCAAGAATGGCTACCGGCCGGACGTTCATCGTTACCTGGGCACGAATATCGAGAACGCGAAAAGGGTGCCGGACAGTTCCGCGTCGTTTCCCGTGCGAGCGCCTTACATGTTGGGAGGCATGTGGTACAACGCCGCGGAGAAGAAGCTGTACGCCCCCATGCACTGCGAAACGCCGGGATACGCAGGGAACATCAATCGACAAATCCATTTGGCCACCAGCACGGACAAGGGCAAGACATGGCATTATGAAGGCGCGATCGTCACCCGCGACGATCCCCGGCATTTGCGCACGGGAGCCGACTATTCCGGCATGTACTGGGACGGCGGCGATGGGGATTTCTACACCTATGTCGACGAGCGGGGCGGATACCTCTACTTGTATACCAACCATTACACGTTTCCCAAGACCGACGCCCATGTGCCCGGCTTCCTCCGTCACCACGTCGCCCGCTGCGCGATCGGCGACAAGATGGCGCCGGGAAAGTGGAAGAAGTTTTACAACGGCGGTTGGTCCGAACCGGGCCTGGGCGGCAAGGCGTCCTGGGTCGACGCCTACTGCGTGATGTACAACACCTACCTGCAGAAGTACATCTCCTTCAATTACGACGCCAGCCTTTCGGTCTGCAGCGACCTGGCACGGCAGGACTGGACGCCCTCCATCAGAATCCCTGATCGCGATTGGGGAAGCAACGGCCTGTGGGGATGGTGGGTCACCAGTGCCGACAAGAGGAACATCTACGTGGGAGATCGAACGCTGTTTGTGTACACGTTTTGGATGAAGGCCCCCGGCTCGCTCTACAAGATCGAGTTGGGGCCCGGAAAATCGCCCGTTCGCGACGGCTATTTCGTGGGCGGATACGGTGTCACCCGCAGCAGCATGGATCCGCAGACTCTCTACGGTTATGAACCGCTCTTTGAGTCGGCCGATGCGATCGAAAGCCGCCACACGCGACGCGTGCCCTGCATCAGTCCGGAGATAACCTACTCCGGCACCTGGACCGACGACGCCAGCGACCAATACTATGACAGAGGCGAGGACCCGCATCAGGAAAAGATGGCCAAGGCGACCGAAACGGCCAACAGCAGCGCCGCATTCACGTTCAAGGGCACCGGCATCTATTGGCGGGCACTGCGAGGGCCAACCTGTGGCAAGGCCGACGTCTATCTGGACAATCGTCTGGAAAAAACGGTAAATTTTTACACCGAAACCGCCACGCCCTATCAGTTCGCCTTCGTCAAGACGGGCCTCGACCCGAACGCAGCGCATACGATCAAGATCGTCGTTCGCGGCGACAAGAACCCGCGCTCGAGTGGCACGGTCGTAAAGCATATCCAGTTCGAGCATGCGGCCGAGAGCTACCGCGCGTCAGACGGGTATTCCAGTATCCCCGGAAAGAACCAGTGGTATAACCAGGAGCGGCACGGTTCGGTCGTTACCGACATGCGTTTCAAGGACCCGACGTGGGCGGGCGCCGGCAAGTGCGAGGTGGGCTACTATCACATGGTTCCCGACGCCAACGATGCCGTGCGGAAATGGGTCGCTCCTCATGCCGGCACCGTCCGCATCGAGGGGAGAGTTTCCCTCGATCGTTCGGGTGGCGGCGTGAACGCCTCGATCCTGCACAACGCGGCCGTCGTCTGGCCGGCCCGCCAGGTGACGTTCGGCAATCCCGTCTCCCACGACACAACCGTGCAGGTGGCTCAAGGCGACGCCCTTTACTTTGTCGTCAGCAAGAACGCCGCCGCCGGCGAGCGAACCATCTGGGACCCGATTGTCACGTACGTGCCGTAGCGATGGGCTTGGAACTTCGCCATTCACGCGGCGCAGATCGCCCCGTTCCCACGCCCACGCCCTCGTGGCCGTGGAGCGTCGCGTCGAGCAGCACTAGCGGCGCCGCGCCGGTCTGTCGCATGGTAGCTCGAATGCCGGCCGGGATGCCGAAATGGTGGTGCTGCCGGACGGTTTGCTCGACGCCGGCCATGGCCACGACGCCTTCACCGCGAACCACGCTGACGGCGCGGAAGTCATCGAGCGGAAACGTCCAGCCGGCGGGATTGACGCGGGTCAGGCAGAGTTCGATCCCGCCCACGCCGCCGCGTCTGGGCAGTGACGTCCAGGAAGATGCCCCACCCGCCATACTTTTGCGAACCAAAAATGAAGGGTACGTGATGCGACTGGTCTGCGGTGTTGATCCAGCCGTGGTCGGTCTCCGGTGGGATCGGCATCGCGTAGCCCTCGTCGACCTCGGCACGGTAGCCACCCAGCACGGTCAGACCGTGCGTCGGATTGAAGCCCAAGTGGATTTCGACGCCGAACTGGTGACGGTGTACCGGCACGTTCTTCTTATCCCCGGCCAAGTACGCCAGGTTCCACGAATGATGGTCGCCGTAGACCAGCGGGATGATGGTGATGCCAAGGTTGGGAACCACGAAGCCCGCCTGCGTCTGGGCCTCGTCGTCGCGGGTGCGATGAATGCCGCAGTCGGCCGTGATGTCTTCGACGATCACCTGGAAGCGGTGGGCGATCGCCTCGACCTCGCCGTCATGAGTGTCGAGATACTCGCGATGCAGGCTGTCGAGCACGCGAGTGATGCCTAGGTGATAACGGAAAAGCGGCCCGATCACGGCCCGGAAATCGCGGGAGATGCTCTCCATGGCCTGGTTGGCCAGATCGCCCAGCGCCTCGCACGCCCTGACGCGCCAAGCGGCGGTCGATGCCGAGCCCGCCGAGAGCAGTTGCCGCGTGGCGTGGAATGTCCCGATCGTGTGACGGCGGAAGGCATAACAGTACAGTCGCGCCCGATCGGCGTCCTCCGGCGTGATGCCTTCGGGATTGCGGTTCTTCTCGTGGCTGCGCTGCGCCTTTTCGACAAGTTCCTGGTAACCGGGATGCATGCGCAGAGTCATGGCAGTAGTTCCTGGAGAAAATCGTCGGCCAGCGCGGCCAGATCATAATGCGGTTGCCAGCCCCAATCGCGCCGTGCCGCGGCGTCGTCAAAGCGGACCGGCCAACCCTCCACCAGTGCCGTCGTCTCGCGATCCGGCTCGAAGGAGAGCCGCGCCTGGGGTAGCCGCCGGCCGATGGCGTCGGCAATTTCCGCAGCCGTGGGACTGAGGGCCTGGAGGTTATAGACGCGCCGCGAGAGGCGTGCCGCGCGGGCGCCGAGCAGGGCGAGAATCGCCCGCAGCAAGTCCTTCACGTAGATCACGGCGGGCCGGGTCTCCGGCCGCACCCGAAAGACGAACCGCCCGCAGGCCGCCGCTTCGACGAAGGCCCGCGAGGCATACGCGCTGGCGGCCCCCGGCGGCGCAAACCGCGAGATCACCACCGGCACGCGGATGGCCCGGAAATCGAGCCCGTGCCGCACGTGGTAGTATGCGCCGAGCCGCTCGACCACCAGTTTCGTGACGCCGTAGAGACCGGCGGGCCATTGAGGCTGCTCTTCCGGCACCGGATCGGGCAGCACGCCGCCGTACGCGGCCACCGAACTGGGAAAGAACACCTGGCCGACATTCCAGCGCAAGGCCGCCTCGAACAAGGCAAACGAGGCGTCGGCATTGATCGTCCAGGCCAGGAACCGGTTGGCTTCCGAACTGCCTGACAAGAGCGAAGCAAAATGGATCACCACGTCGGGCCGCACGTCGGCGACCATGCTACCCATCGTGCCCGGCACGCTCAGGTCGGCCCGCACATAGCGGCAATCCGCGGCCACGGGCGCCACCGGCGCAGACGCCACGTCGACGAGCACCATGCCATGCCCAAGAGCTGCCAGACCGTGGGTAAGCTGGCAGGCCAGGTTGCCGGCGCCCCCGGTAATCAAATACGTGCTCATCGCGAGAAGTCCCTCCGTTCCGGGCGGCGGACGAGCAGCCGCCGCGCTACCTATTACACCAAACAATCGTGCGGTTGAGAAGGAATTGACGGCACCCCATGTCAATTTTCTCGACCGGCCGTCAGATTGGCGATTAATTGCCCCGCGGGAATACCATCTCCATCTGCCCCCGGGCCGGCTGTCTGCAGATCGGTTGTGTTGACCGCCGCGGGAGGAGCAGTATATTGACGGTCCAGGTCTCTGGTCGCCGCGCGGCCAGGGAAAACGAATATCGCCAACGATTTAGCTGCCCAACACCTACGACTTGCACCATGCGATTCGACCGCCGCGACTTCCTGGACCTGATGACCTTCGGCGCGTGCCGGCGGCCGATGTTTTCAGAGCTTTTCGGCCCGCTGGTGGGGTTGGACGCGGAGTGGAAGCGCCAAGGGGCGACGCCCGGCGAACTGGACATGAGCGCCTTCGACTGGGACTACGTCCCGTACGTTGAATGCGGGGGCCAAACGGGCCTCTTCGGCGGCGACCCTCCGCGGACGCTCTATGAGGACCACGAGACGCTCGTCCAGCGCGATGCCTTGGGGCGGACGATGAAGTTGTGCAAGACGGTGGCCACCGTGTCCTTGCCGCTCGATTTTCCCGTCAAATGCATGGACGACTGGCTGCATCTTAGGCCGCTGTTTGAGTTCCGGCCGGAGCGAATCGACTGGCAGGCCGTCGACGCGGCCCACCAGTTGCAGCAAGAGGGCGTGCTGGTGGTAGGGCGGCTGCCCGGCGGCTGGGACATCGCCCGCGAGCTGATGAGCGAAGAAACCGCCTGCGTGGCCTATTACGAGCAGCCGGAACTGATGGCCGACGTCCTGGAAACCGTCGGCACGACGGCCGTCCGCGTGTTCGAGCGGCTCGCCGAGAAGCTGACGATCGACCAACTCCTCGTGCACGAAGACCTCGCCGGCAAGTCGGGGCCATTGGTCGGGCCCAACCAGGTGCGGCAGTTCATCGGGCCGTACTACCGGCGGGCCTGGGGGCTGCTGTCCAGCCGCGGCACCCGGCTGTTCAATCTCGACAGCGACGGCAACGTCACCGCGGTGATCGAGCCGCTGTTGGAAGCGGGCGTCAATGCCATGCATCCCATGGAGCCGGCGGCCGGCATGGACATCGTCAAGCTCCGCCAACAGTATGGCCGGCGGCTGGCGATCATGGGCGGCATCGACAAACACGTGCTCCGCCGCAGCCGGGACGAAATCCGTCGCGAATTGGAGTACAAGCTGCAACCGCTCATGCAGCAGGGGGGAACCGTTTTCGGGCTCGACCACCGCATCCCCAACGGCACGCCCTTGGCCAACTATCGCTATTACGTCGGCTTGGGCCGCGAAATCTTGGGCCTGCCGCCGCTCGACGGCCGCCACACCGGCTGGGGCCGCATGGCCTTTTGATCGCGGGAACCACGGTTGACAGGCCGCGGGCGGTCTACAACCGACAAGGACGCCGCAGTTTACCGCGATTGCTTGAAATCGTGGGATCGACCGCCGAGAATGTGAAATATTTTCACTGCCATGTTGACACACAACATCCGGCTCCGTTATTTTGACGGCAACCGTCACCAACCGTTAAGCGATGAACCCCTCAGAACGCCAAAACGCGATCGTCCAGCACCTTGATACGGTTGGGGCCTGTGTCTATCAGGACCTGGCACGATTGCTGGCCGTCTCCGAGATGACCATTCGCCGCGACGTGGACAAGCTGGTCCGGCGGGGGGGCGTGATTAAGACTCTCGGCGGCGTACAGACGGCCCACGCCCCGAAACATCTGTTCGAGTCTCCGGTGGAACAACGGTTGTCCGTCCATCGGCCCGAGAAAGAGCAGATTGCCCGCGCCGCGCTCCGCGAAATTCAGCCGCATCAGACCATTTTCCTCGATGGCAGCACGACCTGCCTGGTCTTGGCCCGGCAATTGGCCAAGACGTTACAGGGACTGACGATCGTGACCCATTCGGCGCTGTTGTGCATGGAGTTGGGGCAGATCGGCGAGCACGGGCACATCGTTTTCGCCCTGGGGGGGCAATTCGATCCGGCCACCGCTTGTCTGGTTGGCCCCGCCGCCGAAGAGGCCGCCCGGCGATTCTCCGTCGACATCGCCTTCTTCTCGACCAAGGGGTTTTTGCCCGACGAGGGCACGTTCGAATCGTCTATCGCCGCCATTCGCATCAAGCAGATCGTGGCGGAACATGCGGCGCGGGTGGTGCTGCTGGCCGACCATTCGAAGTTCGGCCAGCGAGCCTTGTGCCAGGCGCTGGGGATCGAACAAGTCCATGAAGTCATTACCGATGCCGGCACCGCGGCGGCTGACGTGGCGACGCTCGAGCGGCGCGGGATCACCGTCCGAGTCGAACCGGGCAACCACTTGTTGGCCCAGGAGGTTTTGACCGATGCCTCTTGAAGCGGCCACGGAACTGCTGGCCCATGCCCAGCGCCATCGCTATGCGGTGGGCTATTTCGAGTCGTGGGACATGGCCTCCCTGGAAGGCGTGATCGACGCGGCCGAGCAGCGTCGCGCGCCCATGATTGTGGGCTTTAACGGCGAGTTTCTCGCCCGCCGTGACCGCCTCCCGCCGGTGCGGCTCGAATGGTACGGGGCCCTGGGCCGCGCCGCCGCCCAATCGGCCCGCGTGCCCTGCGCCGTCATGTTCAACGAGTGTCCGGACGACGCCTGGGTGGTGCGTGCCGCGCAGGTCGGTTTCAACCTGGTGATGCTGGCCGACGCCAGTGCCGAACACGCGGAGTTGGTCCGCCGCGTGGCCGAGGTGGTGCGTTCAAGTCATATTTGCGGTGCGGCGGTCGAGGCCGAACTGGGCGTGCTCCCTTGCGGCGCAGGGGAAACCGCCGGCTCGCTTACCGATCCCGATCAGGCCGCCGCGTTCGTGCGGGAAACCGGCGTGGATTTGTTGGCCGTCAGCGCGGGCAACGTCCACGTGCTGCTCCACGGTCAGCAAGAGCTAGACCTCGCGCATTTGGCGGCGATCCGGCAAAAGGTGAACGTGCCGCTCGTGCTCCACGGCGGCAGCGGCATCGCGTCCGGCTCGCTGGCCCAGGCCATCGCCTTGGGCGTGGCCAAGGTCAACTACGGCACCTACCTCAAGCAGCGCTGTCTGGCGGCGTTCCGGCAATCGCTGGCTGCCGGCAACGATAATCCGCATCACCTTTTGGGCGATGGCGGAAGCAAGGACCTGCTGGTGGTTGGCCGGCAAGCCGTGCGTGACGCCGTTCTCGAACGCATCGATCTGCTGGGCTGTTGTGGAAAGGCGTGAACGAATCTGATTTTTGGAGATCTGCCGCCTATGACGCCGAAAGAACGGATGCTCGTTGCCCTGGACGGCGGCATGCCGGATCGGCTGCCGGTGACGACCCATTTTCTCATGCCGCACTTCTTGAACGCGAGCATGGGCGGGATGTCGGAGGCGGAGTTCTTCGACACCTGCGGATGGGACCCGATCATGTATACCACGCCGCATCGCCCCGACCCGGCCGGCGGCGAGTATTACGACCCGGATCAGGGCCCGCCGGGCTTCCTCGAAAGCCGGCGGATCGCCAGCGACCAGTGGCGCGTGCAATGCGAGGCGATTGCCGGGCGGAAGCATCCCACGACCCACTACCGTTTCGTCACGCCCAAGGGCACGCTGAGCATGGTGCTCGAGGCCGATCCGTTTACGGCCTGGGTGGCCGAGCCGCTGGTGAAAGAGAAACGCGACATCGACCTGATCGGCGAGTATGTCACGGCCCCCAAGTGCGACGTCGAGGCCGTCAACCGCGAGGCCGAGGCCTTCGGCCAGCGCGGACTGGTCCGCGGCTACATCTGCTGCTTCGACGTTTTCGGTCAACCGGGCGTGTGGCAAGACGCCACTTGCCTGGTCGGCGTCGAGCGGCTGATCATGGAGACCTATGACGATCCGGCGTGGGTCCACGAGCTTCTCGGCATCCTTTTTCGGCGGAAGCGAACGTTCGTCGAGTCGTTGGCGGGGGCCCGCTACGATATTCTGGAACTGGGCGGGGGTGGCGCCTCGTCGACCGTGATCTCGCCGCGGCTATTCGACGAGTTCGTGGCCCCCTACGACAGCCAATTGATCGCCCTGGCCCACCGCGCTGGTCAACGTATCGCCTATCATACGTGCGGCGGCATGATGGCGATTCTCGGGAACGTGGTGGCGATGAACCCCAATGCCATGGAGACGTTTACCCCGCCCGGCATGGGCGGCGACGCGAACCTGGCCGAAGCCCGCCGGCAGATTCCGCAGAACATCTGCATGATCGGCGGGTTCGATCAGTTCCATTTCTTCAAGGGCTGCACCGCCGCCGAGACGCGGGCCGAGGTCCGCCGCTGCTTCGAGGCGGCCGGCCGCCATGGCTCCTATATCCTTTGCCCCTCCGATAATTTCTTCGAGGCCGAGCCGGACCTGATCCGCGCCTTTGCCGACGAAGCGCGGAGATGCGTTTACTCGGCGCCCACGAATTGAGCAGGAGGACATTGACTTGGCCAAAGTAGGTTGCGCGGGAATCCTGGTGGCCGACACGTTTTGCGGGCCGATGAAGCGGCTGCCGCAGGCCGGCGAATTGCTGGCCCTCGACCAGATGCCCTCCAAGGCCGGCGGATGCGCGGCCAACGTCGCGATCGATCTGGCCAAGCAAGGAATCACCGTCGACGTCTGCGGTTGCGTCGGCGGCGACGCCTCGGCCGAAGTCCTCTTAAAAAGCCTGAGTTCCGCGGGCGTAGATTGCGGGCAGATCCGCCGCCTCGGTACGCATCCCACGAGCAAAACGGTAATTCTGTTGGTCGAGGGCGAGGATCGCCGCTTCATCCACGTCTTCGGCGCCAACGCCGCTTTCGACATCGGCCAGATCCGGCGTGATTGGATCGATAGCCTGAAGGTGTTCTATTTTGGCGGGCTGTTGTGTTTGCCCGGCGTTTCCATGGAGCAACTGGCCGAACTGCTGGGCTATTGCCGCGGGCGCGGTGTCACGACCGTCGTCGACGTGGTCGTTCCACAGAACCAGCAGGCGGTCGGCCAGTTGGAACTGATCCTGCCCTACACCGATTACTTCATGCCCAACGACGACGAAGCCCGGCGCCTGACCGGCGTCGCCGAACCTGAGGGGCAGATCGAGGCGTTCCTGCGGTACGGCGCCAAAACGGTCGTCATCACCTGTGGCGCGGGAGGGGCCATCGCCGCGACGGGCCGTCACCGCTGGCAGGCCGACGCTTACGGCGTCGAGACGGTCGATCCCTCCGGTTCGGGCGACGCGTTCGCTGCCGGCTTCGTCGCCGGAATCCTCAGGCAATGGGACATGACCGACACGCTCCGCTACGCCGCCGCACTCGGCGCGTCGGCGGTTACCGCCGTCGGCACCACCGATGGCGTATTCACCACGCAACAAGCTCAGGCGTTCATCGAACAACATCCGCTAATGGTCAACCACTCTGAACGGCAATGACATGCGTTACGAGATGAAAATGCCCGACCTGGCCACGACCGAGTCGGAAATCCGCATCGTGCGATGGATTATCGGCACGGGCCAGAAGATCGCCCGGGGCCAGCCGTTGCTGGAGGTCGAGACCGACAAGGCCACGATGGAGGTCGAGTCGCCCGTCGCCGGCATTTTGGCAGAGGTGCGCTCGGAGGCCGGCGACGCCGTATCGGTAGGGCAGTTGATTGCCGTGCTGGAAGTAGAACAGACGGCATCGGCGGCCCTCTCGGGCGGACCCGCGGCAGGCCCGCAGGCGGAGAAGCCCGCCGTGCCGCCAAAGGCTGTGGAGCGGCCTGTCTCGGCTGCCGCTGCGGCCCCGCGGGGCATGTTTGCACGCAACCGCGCGGCCGCGGTCGCTGCCTCGGCCCCCGCGCCGGCCGAGGGCATTCCGCTTACGATCGCCCAGCGTGTCGCCGCCCGCCGGTTGCAGGAAAGCAAGCAGACGATTCCCCATTTTTATCTTCAGACCAGCTTCAGCGCCGTGGCCATGATCGCCCGGCGCCGGGCCGCCGAGCCGGTCAAGCTGGCCTGGGACGCTTTCTTTGTGCTGGCCGTGGCCCGGGCCATCGCCGCCTTCGAGCGGTTCCGCTGCCGCTTCGACGGCGAGCGGTTGGCGCCGGCCGAGAGCGATGCCATCGGTGTGGCGGTCGATCACCAGAACGAGTTATTCGTGATTCCGATCGCCGCGCCGGCGACCAAGACGGTGGAGCAGATTTCGGCGGAGATTCGCCAGGGCGCCGAGCAGCTTCGTAGCGGCGACCCGCAAGCGCGGCAGATTCGCCCCACGCTCCTGACCGTGACGAATCTGGGCGTCGCGAACATCGAGGGTTTCATCCCCATTATCAACCCGCCCGAGGCCGCGGTCCTGGGTGTCGGCCGGGTCAGGCCCGCCGCCGTTGCCCGCGAGGACGGGCGGATCGAAGTCGAGCAGCGCGGCACGCTCACCTTGAGCGTCGATCACCGCATCGCCAGCGGCCGGTACGCCGCGGCGTTCCTCGGAGCGATTGTCAAAGAATTGGAGTCGATCTGAATGGAGCTTGTCGCATACCAACCGGATTTCCTGCTCGGGCTCTATGAGCGGATGGTGCGCATCCGCGAGTTCGAAGACGGGATCAAGTTTCTTTTTCTCGAAGGCATCATGCCCGGCACGATCCATCAATGCCAGGGGCAGGAGGCGACCGCCGTGGGCGTGTGCGCCGCCCTGGGCAGCGATGATTTCATCACCTCGACGTTCCGCGGGCATGGGCACGCGCTGGCCAAGGGGCTCAGCGTCCAGGAACTGCTCGACGAGCTGTTCGGCGCCGCCACCGGCTGCTGCAAAGGCAAAGGGGGCAGCATGCACGTCGGCAACATGGCCAAGGGAATGGTGCCGGGCATCGCCATCGTCGCCGGCGGCATTCCCGTGGCCGCCGGCATGGCGATGGCCTTCAAGATGCAGCACAGCGGCCGAGTGGTCGCCTGCTTCTTTGGCGACGGCGCCGTGGCCGAGGGGGCTTTCCACGAAGGCGTGAACATGGCCGCCATCTGGAACCTGCCGGTCCTGTTCGTCTGCGAAAACAACCTCTACGGCGCCAGCACCCACGTCTCAAAGGTGATGCGCGACACGAACATCGCCCGCCGCGTCGCCGGCTACGGCATTCGCGGCGAGCAGGCCGACGGCAACGACGTGCTGGCCGTCTACGAAGCGGCACGGGCCGCCGTGGAAGAATGCCGCGCCGGGCGCGGGCCGGCCTTTCTGGAACTGTTGACCTATCGCCGCACCGGCCACTCGCGCCGCGACCCTTGTCATTATCAGCCGCAAGAGGAGCGCGCGGCCTGGGCGGCCAAAGACCCCATCGACCGGTTCGCCGAAATACTCAAAAGCCAAGCAATTGCCGACGATGCCGCGTTGGAGGCGATCAAAGACCGCGTGCTTCGGCAGTTCAACGCAGCCGTGGAAAACGCCAAACGGGCGCCCCTGCCTACCCTTGAGGATCTCACCACCGAGGTGTTCGCTTGAATCAGCAACCGCAGCCCGCAACCATGACGAAACGACTGGGTATTGCCGAAGCGTTGCGCGAGGCCATCGCCGAAGAGATCGAGCGAGATCCGCGCGTCTTCTGCCTGGGCGAAGACATCGCCGTGCCGGGCGGATGGGGCGGCGCGTTCACCGTGACCCTCGGCCTGGAGCAGAAATTCCCCGACCGCATGATCAACACACCCATTGCCGAACTGGGCCTGTTCGGCGTGGCCTGCGGCGCCGCGATGATGGGCATGCGCCCTATTGCCGACGTCCAGTACGGCGATTTCCTGCTGCTGGCCACCGACCAAATCGTCAACAACATTGCCAAGTTCCGCTACATGTCGGGCGGACAGATCACAATGCCGCTGGTGATGCGGGCGCCGGTCGGCGCCACCGGCCGCGGCAGCCAGCACGCCCAGAATCTGGAACGCTATTTCATCGGCGTGCCCGGGCTCAAGGTGGTCGCCGTCTCGAACGCCTACGACGCCAAGGGCATATTGAAATCGGCCGTCCGCGACGATAACCCGGTGATGATCTTCGAGCACAAGTTGCTGTACGGCTCGAAAGGGGCGCGGGTTGAACCGGGCGCGGTCGACGCCACGAGCGAAATCCCCGCGGCCGAGTACACCGTTCCCTTGAACCGGGCGGCCGTTCGCCGCGAAGGCGCCGACGTGACGATTCTCGGCTGGCTCCTGATGCTGCACTATTCGCTCCAGGCGGCCCGGCAATTGGCCGACGAGGGCGTGGGGGCCGAGGTGATCGACGTGCGAAGCCTGGCGCCCTTGGACCTGGAGACGATCGGCGCCTCGGTGCAGAAGACCGGCCGGGTGGTGATTGTCGAAGAAGGGCCCAAGACCGGCTCGGTGAGCGCGGAGATCGCCGCCGCCGTCATGGAGCATTTCGGCGAGTACCTGCGCTGCCCCGTCTGCCGCGTGGCGTCGGCCGACGTGCCGGTGCCGTTCTCGCCGGTGTTGGAGAACGCCTATCGTCCCGACGTCCCGCGGATCGTCGAAGCAGCGCGACAAGTGATGCGGTTCTAGAGTGATGAGACAGTAACCAAACCTGGGAGAATTGCCATGGCAACCGCGCAGGAGATGGGTGAATCGTTCCGCCGCTACCGGGACGACATGCCGAGTTCCGTGCAGGTGGCGTTGTTCCTCGTGCTCGCTGTCCTGAGCGTGGCGGGGGCTGCCGTCGCGGGCCGGCTGAACCCCGGGTTGGGCGGGCCGACCGGGGTGGCGGCGCTCGTGCTTTCCGCGTTGATCGCCAGCGCGGTCAAGGTGGCCAATCAGTGGCAGCGCGGCGTGGTGCTAAGGCTGGGCAGCTTTTCCGGCGTCCGCGGGCCCGGTCTGTTCGTCATCCTGCCCGTGATCGATCGGGTCCGCATGATCGACATGCGGGTGCTGACCCACCACGTTCGCCAGCAGGAGGTCATCACGCGGGACAACGTGCCGGTAACGATCGACAGCGTCTTGTTCTATCGCGTCGTCACCGCCGAGGACGCGGTGATGAAGATCCAGGATTACGCCCTGGCGATCGGGCAACTGGCCCAAAGCGCCTTGCGCGACGTGGTGGGGGGCATGACCCTCGACGAGCTGCTGGCCGAACGCGAACAGATCGCCGGCCAGATCGGGCAACACGTGGAAGCCGACTCCCGGGAATGGGGGCTGCACGTCACCGCGATTCGGCTGCAAGACATCGACATGCCGGAGGAGTTGAAGAAAATCATGTCGCGCCAGGCGGGGGCCGAGCGGGAAAAACGGGCGACCATCACCAAGGCTGAAGGGGACAAGCTGGCCGCCGAAAACCTGGCGGCCGCTGCGGCCATCATGAAGGACACCCCGGGCGCCATGCAACTGCGGACCTTGCAAACGATCGACGGTCTCGGGCCCAGCGCCTCGAACACCGTCTTGCTCGGAGTCCCGATTGAACTGATGGAATTCCTGAAGAAACTCACTGCCCCAACCTGAGAGGCTCGCCTGTTGGGTGCGTCCCGCGAACATGGTGTGACGATGCTGACCGGCCAGGCTCTCATCGATGACACGAACGCCTGCGAGGTGCCGCCGGGGCACTGCGCAGTGTGGTGGTTGGGCCAACACGGCTTCATTGTGAAGTTGGGCCCGGCGATATGCTACCTCGATCCGTACCTGAGCCCTCATCCCGCGCGGCAAGTGGCACCGCTCCTGGAACCAGGCCAGGTCACCAATGCGACGCTGGTGCTGGGCAGCCACGACCACGACGATCATATCGATCGCCAGGTGTGGCCGGCGATTGCCCGGGCCGCCCCGGGGGCGAAGTTCGTGGTGCCCGAACTGCTGCGAGAGAAGATCGTTCGCGATCTTGGGTTGCCCGCAGAGCGCGTGCTCGGCATGGATGAGGGAATCAGCGTCGAGGAGATGGGAGTAACGGTAACCGCGATTCCCGCCGCACACGAGTTTCTGGATGAGGACCCCGCCACGGGCCGGCATCCGTACTTGGGCTACCTCCTCACGGGCAACGGCTTTCGCTTGTATCACGCCGGCGACACGTGCCCTTATGAGGGGATGCCGGCCCGGCTGCGGCGCGAGCCGTTGGACCTTGCCCTGCTCCCCATCAACGGGCGCGACGCCCGGCGGCTGGCCGCCGGATGCATCGGCAACATGACGTATCAGGAGGCGGGCGATCTGGCGGCGGCGGTCCGGCCCGGGCTGACAATTCCCACGCACTTCGAGATGTTTGCCGACAACAGCGAGAACCCGCAGTTGTTCGTGGACTATATGCGCATCAAGTATCCGCACCTGAAGACGCACATTCCCCGCCACGGCGCCCGGCTGCTGGTGGGCAAGTGACGTAGACGTAGGGTGGGACAAGCGGAGCGCGGTCCCACCAAGATCCTCGTAATCCTCCCCAACGATTTGAGGAAAACCATGACGCCCGCCTCCGAGCAGCCCGCCGCCAGCGGCCCGGCTTATAACTTGCCCTACATCTGGTTTATTTCTTTGGTGGCCGCCATGGGCGGACTGTTGTTCGGCTACGACTGGGTGGTGATCGGCGGGGCCAAGCCGTTTTTCGAGAAGTACTTCCAGCTCCAAAGCAGTGAGCTGAGCGGCTGGGCCAACAGTTGCGCCCTGCTGGGATGCCTGGCCGGCTCGCTCCTGGCCGGCGCACTGAGCGACAAGCTGGGCCGCAAAAAACTCCTGCTCGCCGCCGCCACGCTCTTTGCGGTTTCCTCGGTGCTTACCGGTTGGGCGCCCACGTTCGTCTGGTTCGTGGCCTGGCGCATTATCGGCGGAGTGGCCATCGGCCTGGCCTCGAACCTGTCGCCCATGTACATTGCCGAAGTCTCGCCCGCCCATCTCCGCGGCCGGCTGGTGGGGATCAACCAATTGACGATCGTCCTCGGCGTGCTGGGGGCCCAGATTGTCAACTGGCTGATTGCCGAAAGAATGCCCGAGGGGGCCACGGCGGAAGCCATCCGCCAGTCGTGGAACGGCCAGTACGCCTGGCGGTGGATGTTTACGGCCGTGACCGTGCCTTCGCTCCTGTTCTTCTTCGGCGCCCTGTTTCTGCCCGAAAGTCCCCGCTGGCAGGTGAAAAATGGCCTGGTCGAACGGGCGCGGCGAGTTCTGGAGCGGATCGGCGGCCCCCTTCACGCCGCCGCCGAGGTGGCCAGCATTCAGCAGACGCTCACCACCGAGGAAATTCAGCACGTCCGTTTTCAGGACCTGCTGGAGCCCAAGATGTTTCGCATCCTGCTGGTGGGCGCCACGCTGGCCGTGCTGCAACAATGGAGCGGCATCAACGTCATCTACAACTACGCCGAGGAAGTGTTTCACGCGGCCGGCTACGACGTCAATTCGACGCTGTTCAACATCGTGCTGACGGGCGTCGTGGCCCTGGTGTTCACGCTGATCGCCATTCGCACCGTGGACCACCTCGGCCGGCGGGCGCTCATGCTGGCCGGTTGCGCGGGCATCGCTTTTTTCCACACGCTCATCGGCTTCGGCTACCAGTTCCATGTGAAGGGGCTGCTGGTGGTCGTTCCCGTGCTGGCGACGCTGGCCTGCTATTCGTTTTCGTTGGCGCCCATCACCTGGGTGCTGATCTCGGAGATCTTCCCGAACCGCATTCGCGGGGCAGCCGTGTCGGTGGCCGTTTCCTCGCTGTGGATCGCCTGCTTCATCCTTACCTATACCTTCCCCTTGCTCAACCAGGCCTTGGGTCCCGCCGGAACCTTCTGGCTCTACGCCGGCATTTGTGCGGCCGGCTTCGTGTTCATTCTCTTCTGTGTGCCCGAGACGAAAGGCAAGAGTCTCGAACAGATCGAACGGGAACTGGTCGATTAGTCCGTGAACGGTTGCCACGCACCGCTCAACCGGATTGTCGGCAGAAAATCACCGGGCCGCCTGGAGTGTGAGCTATCGCTCCGCTACCATGGAACAAATTGCCGCTCGCGACGTTTCCGAGCGGCGGCCAAAGCGGAAATGGCGGTTTACTGTCGTCGTCTCCTAATTCAAAGTCCGGGAGTCCGTTGTGACGCACCGTTTCACCGGAAGATCTAGTTGCCTGGCCGCCCTTCTCACGGTGGCCGCGCTGTTCATCCAACAAGCGCCCGCCGGGGCGGACGACCTCCGCAGCGAGTTCCACTTGCGCGGCTATCGCGGCATTCGGCATGAAAGCCAAACCCTGGGCCAAGCGTCCGGCGCGATCGTCGTCGACCGTTTCGTCTTCGACGATGCCCTCCGCGCCCAGTGGTTCGTCTCCAAGCTTTACAACGACTTCGCCTTGAGCCAGGGAAACCGCGTGAAGACGGTCACAACGGCCAAGGGGCCGGCCGACGCCATCGACCTGGGCAGCGGGTTGATCCTGCCGCTTTTGGCCGCCAACGGCCGGCAGGTCACGGTCATAACCGGCGCAAGCACCGAAGCCGTGTTGCAGCAGGCCAACCGACTCGCGATGGCCGCCCCGCTGCGACAGGGCGTCTTCTCGCACCCGCTCTATCTCGACAAGTGGGACCGCTATCCGTTGGGCTGTTGGAATTCACTCAACGACGTCGAGCGCGACCCGCAGGACAACACCCTGGATAGCTTTTATGAATGGATGCATAAGATCGGCGTCACCGCTCAGTTGAACACCGGTTACTTGACGCAGGACCTCGTCACCAACGACAACCTGCTGTCGCTCTTCCGCAACTGCTGGGCCCGCCACGGCGTGCGCTACCAGCGCGTGGAATGGCTGGCCAACCAGATCGATCTCTTCAATCGCAACCCGTTCCTCACCACGGGGCCCAATCCGCACGTGGCGCTGCGCGGCGATTATTACGGCGAGCGGTGCCTGGCGGACAACCCGCTCCGCACGGTGCAGAACGCCACGATCCGCGACATTTTCCTGCGCACGGCCGGCGACGCGAACCAGATGGCGCTGTTGGACCCGGACGGCGAGATCGGACCGCACGATTTCCTGTACTGGGGCCTTTACGGCCCGGCAAACCGCCGCGAGTTCGTCCGTTTCCTGCAGGAGGTGCGCAGCCTGTCGCTCGAAGGGGTGTCACGCCGCTACGCCGGACGCCCGGACGCGTACCGGTCATGGGAGGATGTTCCGCAGGCCGATTGGCGGCGATTTTACGGCTGGACCGACGCCGCGGAGGACCTGGCCGGCCCGTGGCGTTTCCAGCGCGATGACAAGCAGGAAGGCTTTGCCCATGGCTGGTCGCTGCCCACCTACGATGATCGTGGCTGGGTCCGGCTCTATTATCCCGGCGAGTCGCTGGTGTTCGGGCTGTCGGGGGCCGGCAAACCGCTCTGGATGCGAACCACGTTCAAGCCGAAGAAAAGCTGGCCGGGCCGCGTCTATCTTTCGCTGGCCCCGCTGAGCCGGAGCACGGTGCAGGTGTTCGTCAACGGTGTGCCGGTCGGGGCGCTCGACCCGCGTTTCCACACCGCCTGGACCTGGGGGCAGTTCGACGTCACGGACGAAGTCCGCAGCGGTAGGCCAATCACGGTGGCCTTGCGTTTTGCGGCCTACGATTGCCCTCAGGGCCCGATGTTCCTCACGCCGCGCAAGGTTGAGGACTTCCCCACGGCCGATCCGACGGTGAACGCCCTCCGCTGGGACCACATGGAGTTCATCGACTGGGCCCTGGCCCAGGCCACTGCCACGACGCTCGACACGCTGCGGAGCGTTGATCCGGACCGGCCCATCAAGGTGCACGCCTACGGGAGCAGCCCTTGGGGCTGGCAGATCGTGGCCAAGTACGGCGGCTACTCGCACCATACCGGCAGCGGCCCCGGCTGGCAGTGGACCGAGCCCAAACAGTATGGCAGCGCCTACGGCCTGCAAGACAGCTCCGAGCCGGGCAGTCCCGTGTCGACGCTGCGCGACTTTCGCGGCATCTGGGGCAGCTTGATTTTCATGGGCAAGAACGCCCACGACTACTTTCTCTGCGTCCGCGACATCAAGGGGGACCCGGCCAAGCGGGCCTACTTCGAGGCCAAGGCCCCGTGCATCAAGCTCATGGGCCGGGCCAACGTGCTCGTCTCGCCCGTGGCGACCATCCGCGAGCAATTCCGCTACCACGGCGAGTTCGATCACTGGGAAACCTGGCGCTACGGCGTCAATCCGGTCCGCGGCGGCGAAATGGCTTCGCTCCTCAACGAACTGACGCTGCGGAAAGGCAATCTCGACCAGTTTCGCGCCATCATCGACGAAGGCGTCGCGTGCTGGGACGACCAGATGGCCGCGGGCTTGGAACGTTACGTACAGCGGGGCGGCATCCTGCTGCTGAACGCTCTGAGCGGCATCCACACGTATCTCGAACGCGACCGCGGCGCGGGGCCGGCGCTGGCCGGCATCCGCTGGGGCGAGCCGCCGGCAAAGAGCGATCAATTCTCCATGACGATGGCCGACCCGCGGCTGGGCGATTTGTCGGGCGAAGTCCGCAGCAATGGTCGCGAGGACACAACCACTCGGCGTCTCGAGCCGCTGACAGGCACCGAAGTGCTGGGCGTCTGGCCCGATGGCTCGGCGGCCTTGACGCGCCGGCCGCTTGGCCGCGGGTTCGTCTATTGCGTCGGCACCACTGCTTATCCCGGCGAGTTGATCAGTGGCCTGACCCGGGCCCAGGGGCTCGGCACCTATGCGTCGGCCGAGGGCAGTTGTGACTTGCTCCGCACTTTGCGAAGCAATAACGGTGTGGAAGACCTGCTCATGGTGCGAGGTAAGGATGGCCGTGAGGCGACGATCCGCTGGACGCTCGAATATGTGCCCGAGCGCATCTACGACCCGGTCACCGGCCGCGACATTCCGGCCCGGATCGAAGGCCACACGGCCACCATCGCGCTGCGGCTGGACGATTGGGACTTCACCTGGCTGGCCGCCCGGCGTCCCGGTTCGAGCGAGCACTTTGCCCACTGGTTCAAGCGGCAGACGGAGATGTGGAGCGGCCTGGTGCTAGGCGCGAAAGCTCCCCGGGCGCCGCTCTACCGCCATCTCGATCTGAATCACAACTGGCGCATGGCGCATGCCGCGACGTGGGAGCAAGCGCGATCGCTCCTGCGGCAGGATGACGCAACGGCCCGGTTGAAGCCGGCGACGATGGTCCTTTGGGACGAGAAGGAAAAGGCCGCCGGCCCCTCGGCGCTCTACCGGCAGGACTTCAGCCTGCCACCGGGCTGGGAAACCGAGAGCATCCTGCAACTGGCCATCCGGGGCGATATCCACGACAGCCGCATGCACGGCTGTCTGGGCAAGAATGCGATCTATCTCAATGGGCGGCCCTGCTGGTCCGGCGGCCAGATCGGCTCGCTATGGTTGGACGTCACCAGGCAATGCAAGCCCGGTTCGAACCGGCTGGAAATCGTCCACGAAGGGCCGGGGCTAATGCCCACGCTCATGCTCGTGCGCACCGTTGTGCCCGAGCGCACGGTGGACCTGTCGGGCCAATGGCGCTGCGTGAAAGACATGCACGCGGAAAGCACAGTCGCCTTGCCGGGCGAGGCCCGCGGCGTGTTCCTGTATCGCGACATCGAGATTCCCCAGGAAGCCGCCGACCGCGAGGTCTGGCTCCGCGTCGAGCCGTTCTGCCCGTTTGTCATCATCAACGGCCGCGTCCGCTACTGGGATATCGGCCATGGGCCGGTCTTCCCCCAGCCGCAAGCGCTGGAGATTGACATCACGCCCGATCTGCGTTTCGGACAGCCCAATCGCATCATCCTCGCCAGCGGCTCGGTCTTCGCCGGCTGGCAGGCCGCGGATTACAAAGTTGCGCGGGTGGAACTGCGTTGGTACGCGCCGGGCAAATGGGCGGCGGACGGCAAGGGCACCCGCCAGGCGCTCACGGCGACGGAGCTGGCCGCAGTGGCGCGAGATGCCGAGTTGGTGCGGCAGTACCGCATGATCCCACCGCCGATACAGCGCGCCGCGTCGCCGGCCGTTGCCCCCGTTGCCGCGGCAAGCGCGCCGCCGCCGGCCCCTCTGCTCGATCTGGCTGCCGGGCCGGACGGCCAGTTGGGCGACCGCGGCCCGAGCAAGATCCGCGTCAGGCCGCAGGGCACCGTTACGCCGGTGGCCGACGCCGGCGGACGCATTCGCGGCGTCTATCTGCAAAGCGACGGCCCGAATCCCGGCACGCTCGAACTTCCCAATGCGTTTTTCCGCGACAAGCTCGCAAAGAAAGACTTCACCGTTCGCATCTGGGTCATGCCCATCGCCGTTCACTCCTCGGGCGGCAGCCTGCTCAACTGGGGCTCGGAACTGGATTGGCAGATTCAGGATAACGATACGCGGATCGTGCTCCCCTCGGTACCGACACGCCGGCAAATCGTGGGCACGGTGATTACCCAGCGGCGTTGGCAATGCCTGACCCTGGCCGTCAAAGGGCGGCAATCGGACCTGTATCTGAACGGCACGGCGATCAGCCGGCAGACGTGGAACCGGTCGATCGAAGGGAGCGGGGCGCCCGTCTACCTCGGCTCAATCGCCGGCCGTTTTGACTTCCTCAATGCCAAGCTGGCCGCGGTGGCGATTTATGGCGAGGCCCTGCCGGCCGAGGCCGTGCGCGGCCTTTACCAATCCGAGAGCGAGGCATTCCGCGTCGAACCCCGGGCGTATTTTCCTGAGAACGATCTGTTTCGGCTGAAAATGGCCGGCGGCGGCGGCGATGAGGCCGACATCCCCGGCGAAGTAACCCTGGGCTCCGGCGTGCAGCTTGCCGAAGAGGGCGGCCGGCCGGTATTCGTCTTCGACGGCACGACGTCGTACGCCATCGTGCACGACCAGCCCCGCGAGCGGCTATTGAGCAAGCCTTACGCCCTGATTTTAGACTTCCTCCCCGAGCCGGGCGCCCGCGGCACGCTGCTGCGGCGGCACCACGCGAACTGCGTGAGCCTGGAGGCCGACGGCACGCTCCTGTTCGACGCCAATATCGGCCGCCGCAACCTGGTCCGCTTTCCGAAGGCGGTCCGCTCTGGCGCGTGGAACCGGATCGTGCTCGCCTACGACGGCCGAAAGGTGCGCCTGGAGGTCAACGGCACGCGGATTGGCGAGCAGGCCTACGCGGGCGCGCTTTACGATCCGGGCGGCGAGTTCCCACTGGTTTTTCTGGCCGACAACACGCATCCGGATTTCCCCCGGGCCCTCACCGTCCGCTGCAAGGTGCGAGAGCTCCGGATCGCGCCCCTGCTGGACGAATGAAAGTAACGCTAGCGTTATCGATATCCAATCACCCCGAACGAAGAGTAGTGCGATGCGAATCCTACGAGCCGTGACCTTAGCAACCTTGGCAACCCTCATTGTGACGCAAGCGGCAACGACCAAGGCCATGAACCTCAACCTGGCTCTGCCATGGGACGACAAGTGCTCGCCCCCCCAGACCCCGTACTTGGCTTTTCGTAGCCCCCAGTCGGCCAATTTGCTTTTCGATCCGGCCACGCTTGGGGCCGGGCAATCGTCACTGGAGTTCATCTGCCAGGCAGGGCTGCGCAACGTGGGCATGACCTGGACCCTGCACCGGAACATGATCGACAAGCCCTTCCGCGCGGGCAAAGCGGAAGCGTTGCTGGCCAACCAGTTTCGTATCCGCATCGTGCCCGACGGGTTGCCGCCCGGCTTCTATGACCTGAAGGTGACGCTCGATACGGGAATGGCCACGAAAAATCCCACGGACAAGCGGCCGGTTACGGGCGTCTGCACCTTTGGCTGGCGCGCGGCAGCCATGGCCATTCGCGAAACGCGGCCCACCGATTTTCGGGCCTTTTGGGATCGGGCGAAGGCCAAACTGGCGGCCATTCCGCTTGACGTGCGGAGCGAGACGCCGATGGAGACGTTCGACCGCGCGGGGATCGGTGCCTACAACCTGAAATATGCTTGCCTGCCGGCCGACTATGACCCCGAGGGGCACAAGGCCGAGGAAGTGGAAAGCGGTAAGATCAGCTTCGCCGGGCCGGACGGCGGCCGCGTGTACGCCTGGCTGGCCAAGCCGAAGGGGGCGGGGCCATTTCCGGCGATGCTGGTCTTGCCCGGCGCCGGCTTTGCGGCCCGGCCGCGGCCGCTGGAACACGCCCGCCATGGTTATCTGGCGATCGATATTCAGATCCACGGCCAGGACGTGGATCTGCCCCAGTACCAGCAGTTGCCGGGCTATTACAGTGAATTCCGCTTCGAACCGGCCGAGGCGTATTACTACTACAACGTCTATCTCCGCGTCGTGCAGGCGGTCAATTACCTGCTCTCGCGTCCGGATGTCGATCCGCGGCGTATTGTGGCCGTGGGCGGAAGCCAGGGCGGGCGATTGGGGATCGTGATTGCCGGCCTCGACTCGCGCATTGCCGCCGTGGTCTCCGCTATCCCAAACTCGTCCAATTATCCGCACCTGCATTGGATTGCCCGCTGCAACGGACTCGATAAGCCATGGGATAAGCCGTGGGACCCGAAGTTCAAGGATCGGGTCAAGACCGACGGCATGGACCTGACCGGCAAGCCACCCGCCGTAACCGATCCGGATGGCCGCTGCCTGGCCTATTATGATCCGATGAACTTCGCGCCGGACGTCCGCTGCCCGATATTGATCAACGCCGGGCTGATTGACCCCGTGTCGCCGCCGTACAGCGTCTGGGCGGTCTACAACCGATTGCCACCGAAGAACGCGACGATCGCTCCCCAGACGGGAATCGCCCACGATTGGTCCGCCGAGTTCGACCGGCGGGCCTGGCGATGGCTGGCTGAGAAGTGACCTTGCCAACGAATGGCATCTTCTTGATCTGGACAAACCGGCCTGCGCGACGCATCATGGAGTCGCCCGATTGTCGCCCCCAAGGACGCCGACAAGGCATCCCGGTAGCGGAAATCGGACACCGCAAGCGGAGATCGACGTCCAACTCGGGGGTGCGTCATGAGCATTCGCTTCAAGCTGACCACTACCGCGATCGCGGTCATCGTCGTGGCAAACTCCCTGTTTTCCCTCGTCATGTCGCAGTATCTCAGTTCCGTTTGGATGCGAGAGCTGCAGACGCGGGTAGGCCGCAATCTGAACGTCGCCGAGGCCGCCTACCGTAATCACCTGGACGTCCTCACCGCGCTGCTGCGAGGCACGGCCCGGGATCGCACGTTCGTGGCGGCTTTGCAACGCGAGGATCCGCAAGCGTTGGACGCCATGCTGCGCGACCTGAATCCCCCCCCGAAACGGCCGCAGAAATACGCGGAAGCCAAAGATCCCGTTCTCGATCGCTCCCTGCTAAAAGCGGATTCCGCAAGCATGGACTTCGTGGCCCTTGTGGGCCCCACGGGCAAGGTCCTCTGCCGCTCGGGTACTGCGAAAAAGGGGGACGATCTTTCCCGCGACCCCTTGGTGGTTCGCGCGCTCCGTGCCCGAAAGGCCGTCAGCGGAACCCTGGTCTTCTCGCAGGAGCGGCTCCGGGTCGAAGGGCCGTGGCTGGCAGAGCAAGCCCGGATCCGCATCATCCCCAGCGAGGCCGCACCACCGCTGACCGACCAGGTTTGTACCGAGGGGCTGGTGGCGGCCGTGGCCGTGCCCGTGCTCGGCACCGAAGGGCAAGTCCTGGCGATTCTCTACGGCGGCAATCTGCTCAACCAACATTACGCGATGGTCGACGCCATCCGGCAAGAGGTCTTTCGCGACGAAGTCTACCAGGGCAAGCAGATCGGCACCGTGACCGTCTTTTTAGGGGACGTGCGGATCTCGACGAATCTGGTGGCCAAGGATGGGGCCAGGGCAGTCGGAACCCGGGTGAGCGCCCCCGTCGGCGAGAAAGTGTTGAACGGCGGCGGGACATGGTCCGCGCCGGCGTTCGTTCTGAACGACTGGTACTTTACCGCCTACGAACCGATGAAGGACCCTGGCGGGCGGATCGTCGGCATCCTCTCCGTCGGCCTTGTGCAATCTCCTTTCGTCCACCAAAGCCGGGTCATCAACGCGGTATTCCTGGCCTTTATGATCGGGACGACCCTAGCCAGCCTGGTGCTGCTGGTGCTGGCAACCGAGTCGGCCATTCGCCCCGTTTATCACGTGGTGGCCATGGCCCAACGGGTGATCGGCGGGGATCTCTCGGCCAGGGTGGGAATCCGGCCGGCCGGCGAAATGGGAGTGCTCTGCCGCGCCGTGGACAGCATGGCTCAGTCCATCCAGGAACGCGAGGAGATGCTCAACCAGGTGACGCGCCAGCAAATCGGACGCAGCGAGCAACTGGCCTCGGTCGGCCGCCTGGCAGCCGGCGTCGCCCATGAAATCAACAACCCCCTGACCGGGGTACTCGCCTTCGCGGACCTGCTCCGCGAGAAGGAGAACTTGGACCAGCAGGATCGCGAGGACCTGGAGCTGATTATTCGCGAGACCAAGCGGGCAAGAGAAATCGTGCGGAGCCTGCTGGACTTCGCCAGGGAGACCCCCTCGAAGAAGACGTTGCTGAACGTCAACGACCTGGTGCGGCAGACCCTGCAACTCTTGTGCAAACGCGAGGCCTTTCAAGACATCAATCTCGTGGATGACCTGGCCGACCACCTCCCCTCCATCCGCGGCGACAGAAACCAGTTGCAGCAAGTGTTTGTGAACCTTTCCTTGAACGCCTGTGAAGCCATGCCCGACGGCGGAACCCTGCTGATCAGCACCACCTGTGAGTCCGACCGCGTCGTGATCAAGGTCACCGACACCGGCAGCGGCATCAAGCCGGAACACCTCGATAAGATCTTCGAGCCTTTCTTCACCACCAAACCCGTGGGCAAAGGCACGGGATTGGGGTTGAGCGTCAGCTACGGGATCGTTCAACAGCATGGGGGGACGCTGGAAGTCGAGAGCCAAGAGAGGAAGGGAACCACGTTCACGATCACCTTGCCCACGGCACGGATCGCCGGAGCTTGATCCGCGGACCAGATTAAGGTATGCTCCGGCTATCTGCTCCGCGTGGTACATGCGCCAATTCTAATCAGGGGAGCTGGCGATGGTGCGGAGAATCCTGCTAATCGGCAGCGGTTCGACAGCCGGCTTGGATGGCGAGCGGATACTCTGTCCGAACGGTTGCGAGCTGAGTCTGGTTGAGGACGCGGCGGCCGGGATCCAAGCCGCGCTGGGCGGCGATTTCGACCTGGTCGTGGTCAGTCAGACCGCTGCGTCGCCGGCCGCGCCCGAGATTTTGCGGCGGATCAAGGAAGCCCCCACGCCACCCCCCCTGGTAATCCTCGGCCGCAATGCGACCGTCGAGGCGGCCGTGGCGGCGATGCAAGGAGGAGGGATCGACTCGCTTGACGAGTCCACGTCGGCCGAGGCGATGCAAGCGGTTCTCAGTCGCGCCGGTCTGCTGCAGCTGGAGATCCCCGATGCGCCGGAAATCGAGCCGCGCGGCCTGAAACGGTTCGAAGGAATGCTGGGGCAATGCCTTGCCATGCAGCAGGTGTTCGCCTTGATTCGCCGCATCGCCCCGGCCGATAGCACGGTGCTGGTCCATGGCGAGAGCGGCACCGGCAAAGAGATGGTCGTCCGCGCAATCCATCACTTGAGCCGTCGCGGCCGTGAGCCGCTCTTGGCCTGCGATTGCACGGCCCTGGCACCGACGCTCTTGGAGAGCGAATTGTTTGGACACGTCAAGGGCTCGTTTTCCGGCGCGATCGCCACGAAGAAGGGACTCTTCGAGGTTGCCGACCACGGCACGTTGTTTCTCGACGAGGTGGCCAATCTGAGCCAGGAAACGCAAGGAAAGCTGCTCCGCGTGCTGGAGACCCGACGCGTGCGAAAGGTGGGCGACACGGCCGAGCACGTGGTCGATATCCGCCTGATCGCCACGACCAATCGGAGCCTGGTGGAGATGGTCAAGGCGGGGGCGTTCCGCGCCGACCTGTACTACCGGCTGAACGTCGTTCCCATTTCGCTGCCCGCGTTGCGGGACCGGCACGGCGACATCCCGCTCTTGGCCCGGACGTTCCTGGAACAGTTCTCGGCCCAGATGGGCGTGGAAGTGAAAGGCTTTAGCGGCGAAGCCATGCAGCAGATGGAGGTTCACACCTGGCCGGGCAACGTCCGCGAGTTGCGCAACATCATCGAACGGCTGGCCGTGCTCTACGGCGGTTTGCGGATCGAGCTATCCCAATTGCCCTGGGAGGTCCGCGAGGCCCGTCATGCGGCGTGTGTGGCGGAAGTACCCCGCACGTGGGAGGAGGTCAAAAGGGCCAAGCGACACATGATCGAAGACCTCGAACGGCGATTTCTGATCGCGGCGCTGGACTGTTGCGGGCAGAACGTCACCCAAGCGGCAGGGAGTGTGGGGATGCAACGGTCGAATTTTCACGCGCTCCTGCGGCAGTACGGCATCAAGCCCGAGCCACGGCACGACAAGTAGCCGGCGGGCGTATCGGCGACCGTAGAAGCGGCGTCGCGCCGCTTTGGAGTACGGCGATTTATCGCCGCTTTTGGGCTCCGTTGTAAACGCGATGTGTTTTGCTTAGGGACCTTACCCATGATGAACCACGCGCCTAATCGGCACGGGGCAAAAAGCGGCGATAAATCGCCGCACTCCAAAACCCGCAATAGACGGACCGACTCTTCAAGGGAGTATAAGGTTTTGTTCGGTGCATGGTCTTTTACACACCCACGACGCCCATCTCTCGTCGCTGGTCTCCCTCCCGCGTTGGCATGCAGGTGACGGGCACACGCTTCTATCTATTGCCGCATAATGACTTACGGCTATTTGGCCAGGCCGGTCGCAACAGTCGTCAACCAAGATTCGCTCGCTAGCCTCCCGTTTTGGCACATGACTTGCTAAAACACTCACCCGTCTTTTCGGGGAAGATTGGTCCACCCATTTATGCCAGACGTGGCTGAAATAAATCGGTGGCTGTTTTGCTGACACGGAGAACAAGTCATGGCCGAGGATCATCGCACAATGCTGGTGGTGGACGACGAGGAGGTGGTGTGCCTGGCCTGCCGGAGAATTTTCTCCCGGCAAGGTTTTCAGGTCGAGAGTAAGACCGACGCCCGCCAGGGCCTCGCGCTGGCCGCCGAAAAGGACTATACGATTGTCCTCTTGGACATCAAGATGCCGAATCTCGACGGCATCGAGTTCTTGGAACGCTTGCGCGAGAAGAAGTTCGATGTGCCGGTGCTGATCATCACGGGCTATCCGAGCATTCCCAACGCGGCGGCGGCCATGCGTCTGGGCGCCTGCGACTACGTGACCAAACCCTTCACCTCCGAAGAGATCACCTGGGCAGTCCAGCGCGTGCTGAATACGAGGCAGATGCCGACCGTCAACGGCCACGATGGGGCCGCCGAGGACGGGGAACCGGCGACGCCGGCCGCCGAGGAGACGCTTTTCTGGGACGAGTCCTGGGTGCGACTGGCGGCCGATGAATCGGCCAGCGTGGGAGTCGTGCTCCCGGGTCTTCGCGGGGCGACCGTGACTGAGGTCCGCCTTCCCCGCATTGGCGAGGTGGTTTATCAGGGTCTGCCGTTGGCGGGCGTTTGCGTCCCCGGCAAGCCTCTGATGGTCGTTCCTTCGCCCGTTTCCGGCGTGGTTGCCGCCGTGAACGAACAGTTGGCCAAGCGGCCCGAATTGGTGGCCACGCGCCCCTGCGAAGACAGTTGGGGCGGCGGATGGATCGCCTGCATCTGCACGACGCGGCATGAGGAACTGGGGCATTGCCAATGCCGCCGCATCCTGTTGGTCAATGCCGACCCGGCCTCTTCGGCCGAGCAGGCAGGCAAGCTGCGTGCCTTGGGGTGCCAGGTCCAGCAGGTGGCCGAGCGGGAGGCGCTGTTGGCTGCGTTGGCAGACGCCGGCGACCGGGCCGTCTTTCTGGATGCCAAGTCCTTGGGCGAGGCCGGTCCGGAGCTGGTCGAATTGACGAACCAGCATGCCCCGAACCTGCGGGTGGTGGTGGTCGGATCCAACGGATCGAACGGCGGCGCGGGAGAGACGGCCTACCGCAAACACAAGATCTTCTACTACGCCGTCGAGCCGTTTTCGGATAACGAGATCGCCGATATTCTCACCGCGGTCTTTCAAACCCGCGAGGCCCAACCGCCGAACGCCGAGCGGCAAAAAGCACCTTCCGAGCCGATCAGCGGCATCTCGATCACGAATCGCAACCAGCACAAGGTGGAGTTGTTGGCGGCGCCGGGGCTCTTGTGGGGTAATGAAGGGGCCGGATTGCAGATCACGCAACGGCTGCTGGCGCGCATGTTGCCCGTGGTGGTCGCGCCCGGCGAAGCCTATCTCACGCCCGCCAACATTTTCAAGACCGCCGCGGCGTGCGACCGGGTCATGGTGCTGCTGGCGCGGGACACGGGCCGATTGCCCGGCAGCCTGTCGCGCGACGCGAAACCGGAATTCGACGTGGACCCCGGCGATGCCGCCGGCAAGGTGGCGATCCTGACGGTGCAACCGGATGCCCTCGGCGGTTTCGCCTGCCTGGACGCCCGAACCGTTTCCGCGCTGGCCGACCATATCGTGTGGGACATGGCCTCGTATTAGTGCGTGGATGTTAGGGTGGCAGTTGTACTGCCACCCTTGGATCGGCAGTACAACTGCCGCTTCAACCGAATGGGGTCGGCAGTGCAACTGCCGACCCAACCGAATATTGGTGCGGTGATGAAACTGCCCCCCGAAGGTGCCCGCTGGCTGGTCTTGCTCCGTTACTGGGCGTGTGCCGCGGTCTTTCTGGCCACGACCGTGGCCTGGGCAACGGGCGTTCTCCCGCATCCGCTTCCCTTGTACGCGGTGGGCTGTGTCATCCTGGCCTACAACCTGTTCTTCCGCTTCAGCCAGCGCAACTGGACCGCCGACCAGCAGAGCGTCGAACGGAACATCTTTCTGCAAGTGCTGTTCGATCTCAGCGCGCTGACGGCCCTGCTTTACTTCGCCGATTTCCCTCGCAACCCGTTTCTCTCCTACTTCGTCTTCCACATGATCATCGCCGGGATGTATCTGCGGGGCCGGTTGCCGTTTGTCGTGGCCGGCTTGGCTACGGGCATGGTGGGCGGCACCATGCTCCTGGAATACTTGCAGTGGATTCCCCATTTCGCCTTGCGCTTTCCCTCGGATCCCGTGACCCCGGCGCCGCTGGACGGCCTGTACGCGCTCTGCGTGTTCGCGGCGCTGGCCAGCACGCTATGGATCGCCGTGTACTTTACCACGGCCATCCGCAGCTACGTCGATCGGGCCCACGCCGCGCTGCGGCAGAAAGAAAAGCTCCTGGGGATCGGCCAGTTGGTGGCCGGCATCGCCCACCAGATCGCCAATCCTTTGGACGGCGTGCAAAACTGCCTGCAGCGAATCGGTGAGCGGGTCCGCGACGACCCGCACTTGACCGATTACGTCCAGATGATGGTTGCGGCGCTCGACCGGATCGAGCGGACCGCCAAACGGGTGCAATCATTCGCCCTGCCGCGCGGCATTACGCTGCAATCGACCGACCTCAATGCGGTGATCGAGGCGACGCTACCCCTGCTGGAAATGCCCCGCGCGAGCAAGGTGCGCGTCCGCACGGAACTCAGGGACGTGCCGCTGGTGCACGGCGATCCGTACACGCTGCAAGAGGTGCTCTTCAACCTCTGCACCAATGCCTTTGCCGCCATGCCCTCCGGCGGAACGCTGATCCTGCGGACGCGGCTGTTGGGCGGCCACGACGAGGACCAGATGGACTCGGTGGCCATCGAAGTGGCCGACACCGGCGTGGGCATCCCCCGGGCCAATCTGGACAAGATTTTCGAGCCCTTCTTCACCACCCGGGCCGACAGCGGCGGAACCGGGCTGGGGTTGGGACTATGCCGCATGTTAATCAGCGAAATGGGGGGCCGCATCGAAGTCCGCAGCGTCCTCAACCAGGGAACCGTCTTCACCGTGGTTCTCAATCCGGCCGGACCGCTGGCCCGGAGTGCGCCGGAGCCGCTGACCGCGGTGGGATTCTCCGAGAGCGCTCCACATGTCAAACCGGGATTGTCGTAGGGGTGCGCATGAAAATTCTGGTCGCCGATGACGAAAAGATCAAAAGGGTCACCCTGGCCCAGGACATGGAGTCCCAAGGCCACGAGGTGGTGACCGCCGCCGATGGGGCCGAAGCCCTGGAACGGCTGCTGGCGGACTGTTTCGACGTCGTCGTGACCGATTTGAAGATGCCCAAGCTCGACGGCATCGAACTGCTGAAGCGGATCAAGCACGAGCACCTCACCGACGCCGAAGTGATCATCATGACGGCCTACGGCAGCATCCCGCTGGCCGTCGAGGCCGGCAAGCTGGGGGCCTTCGACTTCCTGACCAAGCCCTTCCGCAATGAAGACATTTTTCCCCTCTTGGCCCGCATCGAGGCGGCCCGCCGCGGCACCACGCGTTCCGCCCCGGAACCGCTCGATACCACGATCGACCACATCGCCCACTGCGTGGTGGGCCAGTCCGCCGCGATCCGCCGCGTCCGCCGCTTGATCGAGATCTGCACCCGCTCGGACGCCAACGTGCTCCTCTACGGCGAGACAGGCGTGGGAAAGGACCTGATCGCCTCGACCATTCACCGCAACTCGCCGCGGCGGACGAATCCCTTCGTCAAGGTCGGCTGCACCCTATTTCCCAGTCAACTGATCGAGAGTGAGCTTTACGGCCACGAAAAGGGCGCCTTCACCGGTGCCGAACAGCGCCGTCAAGGCCGCTTCGAGCTGGCCGAAGGGGGCACCCTCTACGTCGACGACGTCGACGACATCCCCCTCGAACACCAGGCGAAACTGTTGCGGGCCATCGAGGAGAAGTTGTTCGAACGCGTCGGCGGCGGCACCCTCATCCGGGCCGACGTGCGGATCATCGCCTCGACCAAGCTGAACCTCTTGCAGAAGATTGCCGCGAGTACTTTCCGCCCGGATCTCTACTATCGCCTGGACGTGATGCGGGTCAACATTCCGCCGCTGAGGGAACGCCGCGAAGACATCCCGCTCTTGGCACAGCACTTCCTGAAGCAACTAGCCCCTAACGATCCTCAAGAACTCGATCCCGCGGCTTTGGCCGTCCTCCAGCGACATGACTGGCCGGGCAACATCCGGGAGTTTTACCACGTCTTGGAACGCGCCTATCTGGTCAGCTCCGGTCTAATCTCGGAGCAACTGCTGCGGGCCGAGTTGGAAGAAGCGGCCCAGCGGCGTCCGCCGCCCAGCGGCCCCTTTCACGAGACGATCGGCAAAACGGAGCGGGAATTGCTCGATGGCGCTCTGCAAGCCGCCGCCGGCAACAAATCGGCCGCCGCCACCGCGTTGGGAATGAAGCTCTCGACGTTCCGCGACAAGCTCGTCAAACACGGGCTCCTCTGAGTGTCGGATTCCCGCCATCCGTTAACGGAAATCCGCAACTCTGCTTCCACCTCTTCCTTCCGCAGCATGCCCCGTCGCTGCAAGTCATTTCGAGGAAACGTCTTCAGGGCAAAAGCAAGCGGAGGGACTTGAGTGGCACGTTGGTTGCTAATAGCCGGCCGTCCCAATGATCCAAGTCATCCTGAGCGTAGCGAAGGATCTCGTCGGAAATCGGGGTAGATTCTTCGCTACGCTCAGAATGACTACTGTACTGACCCACGTGGGGGAGGAGACCGATGGCCACCGTTGACGCCCTCAAGGGCCCGGCCCTGCTCAAGCAACTCGGAAAGACCAACGAGGGGAAGCCGCCTCTGGGCTGCATGCAGTGCGGCCTGTGCGCCGCCAGTTGCCCGTTGGGCGAGGCCATGGAGTTTCCCCCGCGAAAACTAATTCTTCAGGCAGGCGCGGACAATCTCGACAAAGTCCTGAACAGCCCATCGCTGTGGATGTGCGTCGCCTGCTACACCTGCTCCGCGCGATGCCCACGCGGCATCGAGTTGACCGACGGGCTTTGGCCCGCGCTTCGCGATGCGGCCATGCAGGCGGGATTCCAGCCGCCCGCCGAACTCCAGGAGACCTTCCAGAACGTCTTCAAGTACGGCAACGTGCTGGGCCGGTCGCCCCGGCAGCGGATGGACTGGACCAAGGATCTCGACGTTCGCGTGTTGGATCTCTCCAAGGAACCCCGGCCGGTCGACGTGCTGTGCCTGGTGGGCTGCTACCCGTCCTACTATCCGAGGAATCAATTGGTGGCGCGGGCCTTCGCGCGGCTGCTGACGCAATTGGGAGTGACATGGGGAGTGCTGGGCGCCCAGGAAAAAGCCCTGGGAGAGTGCGATCGCATGGCGGGCGAGGAAGGATTGTTCGAGACGCTCGTCGAGGCCAACCGAAAGGTGCTCGACAAGCAGGACTTCCGCAAGCTCGTGGTGCTCGACCCGCACGCCTTCCGTGCGCTGCAGAAGTTCTATCCCCGCTACGGCGCCTGGTACCCGGTGCAGCACTATACCACGTTTCTGGCCGAGCGGTTGGAACAGCTCAAACCGTTGATCGCCAGAAAGGTCGACGCGGTCGTGACCTACCATGACAACTGCTGTGTGGGCCGGCGGTGCGGCTATTACGATCAGCCCCGCGCGCTCTTGGAACTGGTGCCGGGGCTGAAAGTGGTGGAAATGGACCGCAATCGCGACAACGCCCTTTGTTGCGGCGGGGGCGGCGGCGGCATGTGGCTGGACGGCCACATCGTGGCGCAGGGGGGCACGCGGCTTTCGGACCTGCGGGTGGCCCAGGCCGCCGCCACCGGCGCCGAGATCCTGGCCGTGTCTTGCCCCTACGAGCTGTCGCGGTTCGAGGACGCCGCGAAAGTTGCGGGCTTGGAGGGCCGGCTGAAGGTCCGCGACATCATCGAATTGTTGGCCGAATGCATGGACTTGGGTGAAAGGAACGTCTCATGAAAATCGCCGTTGTGGTCCGCCAGATTCCCGATCTGATCGAGCCGCTGGAAGTCGATGGTTCCGGCACGGCCTTCGATCTTGGCTCCGCGTCGTTCATCGTCAACGAGTCGGACGATCACGCCCTGGAGCAGGCCATCTTGCTGAAAGAGGCGGGCGGGGCGACTGTCAGCGTCGTGGCCTTGGATTTTGGCGACGTGGACAACACGCTCTACACGGCCGCGGCCAAGGGCGCCGATCGGATCATCAAGATCTCGCTGGCCGAGGAGATGCCGCCGCCGCCCAGGGCCGCGGCCGCCTTGTATGCCGAAGCCATCAAACCGCTCGCGCCGGACCTCGTGCTCGTAGGAGTTCAGGCCCATGACGAGTGGGATGGCGGCGTCTCGCCCTTCCTGGCGGCGGCCCTGGGCTTGCCTTACGTCGGGGTCATTTGCGGCGTCAAAGCGGGCGCCGAGCAGGGCACGATCAGCGTGTGCAAGGAATTCCCCGGCGCCGTCATGGCCCGGCTGAACGTCAAATTGCCGGCCGTCTTGGGGATCGTGGGGGCGGAGCAACCGCCGCGCTACGTTCCGGTGGCCCGGGTCCGGGCGGCCATGAAGACAGCTCGCTTCGAGGAGCAGGAGGCCGCCACCGCGGCGTCGGCGCCGCCCGCGGGCTCGATCTCCCGCTTGTATCCGCCCGCCTCGGGCAGCCATGCCGAGATGCTGGCCGGCTCGGAGTCCGAAATCGCCGCCCGCATCGCCGAAATTCTTGCCCAGAAAGGATTGGTGAAATGAGCGCCCAAGACGTGTTGGTGGTTGCGGAGATTCAGCGTGAAACGCTCAGCGACGTGACCTTGGAGCTGCTGGCCGCGGCGCGGGGATTGGCCTCGGCGACCGGCGGCCAAGTCGTGGTCTTGGTGCTCACCGCGGATGGAGCACGGCACGCTCCGGCATTGGCCGCGGCCGACCGGATCGTGGTGGTCGACGATGCGTTGCTGGCGGCCTATTCGCCGGAGCCTTTCATGGCCGCTTTGCAGGAAATCGTGGTGGCGGAGCAGCCCCGCGCCGTGCTCGTGGGCGCCACGTCGATCGGCTGGGACCTGGCTCCGCTGCTGGCAGCGCGGCTGGGCGCGCCGCTGGTGACCGGCGGCAAGGCGATTCAGCCCGACGGTGACGGCTTGCGCGTGACCGCCTCGTTCTGCGGCGGCAAGATGCTGGCCGAAATCCAGGTTGCCGCATCTCCGGCGATCGTCATGCTGTTGCCGGGCGCGTATCGTCCTGCTACCGAGGCAGGAAAAGGTGAGCTCGAGCGGCGGCAGCTCGCCGCCTCGATTGCCGAGGGAACCGTCCGCTTCGACCAGTGGGTCCTGCCGGCCGGCGGTGACGTGGACATCACGCAACAGGAGATCCTTGTCGCCGTGGGACGTGGGATCCAGCAAAAAGACAACTTGGAGCTGGCCGAGGAACTGGCCCAAACCCTGGGCGGCGCGGTGTGCGCCTCGCGGCCGGTCATCGACCAGGGGTGGCTGCCGGCGACGCGGCAAGTGGGCAAGTCGGGCATGACCGTCAAGCCCCGCTGCTTCATCGCTCTGGGAATCAGCGGTGCCCCGGAACACGTCGAAGGCATGAAGGATGCCGACCTGATCCTGGCCGTCAACACCGACGCCAAGGCCCCCATCTTCGACGTGGCCCACTACGGCGTGGTGGCCGACGTGCTGGATCTCATTCCCGCTTTGACCGAAGCCGTGAAACGAAATTAGGAGGAAACCGCGATGCCGACGGAAACGAAGTTTCTGGGCGTGTACGGTGCGGTGTGGCTGGCCGTATTCTTAGTGGCCGCCACCGCCCTGTTCGTGCGGCGGATGATCCAACTGATCCGCATTCTGGCCTTGGGACGCAAAGAGAACCGCCTCGATTACTTCTTCCAGCGGCTAAGGACCTTGGTAAGCGAAGTTCTGTTCCAGTCGCGCATGCTGCGCGGCGAACCGATCATCAATTGGGCACACCCCGCTATTTTCTGGGGCTTTTGCGCGTTCGTGGTTGCCTCGGCCCTGCTGTTTGTGGGCGGAATTGCCGCCCCTTGGCTCTGGCTTCCCTCGGCGGAAGAGATTCCCGTGCTGGGCACCGTGATCGATCTGTTCGCGGTCATCGTGCTCGTCGGCCTGATCGCCTCTTCCATCCGCCGCTACATCATCAGGCCGCCGGGTTTGCAGCGGACGACCGACGCCACGATCGTCGTCTCGCTCATCGCGCTCTTGATGGTCACTTATCTGTTGGCCGAAGCCGGGGGCCGCGTGGCCCAGGCTATGGCCCGCGAGGTGGGCAGTCCACAGCATGGCTGGGGCCAGACCTGGCTGCCCGCCGGCATGATCACGGCCCGACTTCTCGCGGCGGCGGGGATGCCCGACGACACGATCGTCCACCTTGGCATCGCCGCCTGGTGGATGCACGCTTTCATCCTGCTGTTTTTCCTCGTCTACCTTCCCTCTTCCAAACACATGCACCTGCTGTGGGCACCGGTGGCCGTCTTCTTTGCCGAACTGCCGTATAAGGGAATGCTGCCGCCGGGCGAAGAGAAAAGCGGCGAAGATGCCGGCGCGGAAAAGAACCCGTTGGCGCGCTTCACCTGGCGGATGCTGCTGAACGGCTATACGTGTGCCGAATGCGGCCGTTGCGAGCGGGTCTGCCCCATGGCCACCAGCGGGGCCAAGCTCTCGCCCCGGCAGGTCATTCATGACGTCAAGGAGTTCGTGCTGCACGAAGGAACGGCGGCGCTGCGGGGTGTGCCGGCCAACGGCCAGCGCAAAGAATTCATCGGCGGCACTGTCGCATCGCAGGCGATTTGGGGCTGTGCCACTTGCCACGCCTGCGTGGACAAGTGCCCGGTTCGCAACGAGCACGTGGCCCTGATCGTGGAGATGCGCCGCAAACTGGTCGAAGAAGGCCAACTCGACGGTACTCTCCAGGAAACGCTGCTCTCGCTCCAGCGCTACGGCAATTCGCAGAGCAAATCACCGAAAAAGCGCTTCGATTGGGCCAAAGACCTGCCGGTGGCGCTGAAGGATGCCCGGAAGGAACCGGTCGAAACGCTGTGGTTCCTCGGCGATTACGCGGCGTTTCACCCCTCGTCGACGCGGGTCTCGCGCTTGATCGCCCTGCTGTTCCAGGCGGCGGGACTCGATTTCGGCGTCCTCGGCGACGCCGAGCAGTCGGCCGGCAACGACGTGCGCCGGCTCGGCGAAGAGGGCCTCTTCGAGATGCTCGCCGAGAAGAACATGAAAGCCCTGGGCAAGGCCGAGTTCCAACGCATCATCACTACCGACCCCCACACGTATCACACGTTGAAACACGAATACGCCCGGTTCGGGCTGGACAAGCCCGTGTTGCACTACACGGAGTTGCTCGACGGCCTGCTCGGCGCCGGCCGGCTCACCCTGAAACGGCGGCTGGAGGGTTGCGCCGTTTATCACGACCCCTGCTACCTGGGCCGCTACAACGGCATCTACGAGCCGCCGCGGCGGATCATCGACGCTCTGGGGCTGCGCCGCGTCGAGATGCCGCGGAACCGCGAGGACAGCTTCTGCTGCGGGGCCGGCGGCGGCAAGATCTGGATGCAAGAGGAGGAAGGCGTCCACGAGCGCCCCGCCTCGCTGCGCATCAAGGAGGCCCTGGAAATGCCCGGCGTCACGCATTTCGTCGTGGCCTGCCCCAAGGATCTGGGGATGTTCCAGGACGCCGTCAAAACGGCGGGGGCCGAGGATCGGCTCCGCGTGGCGGACCTGGGTGAATTGATCTACGAAGCCATGGAACTGTCCGCTGAAGTTATGGAGCCGACAACATGATCTCGGATGAAACGCTGCGGATCGGAGTCTACGTCTGCCATTGCGGCAGCAACATCGCCGGCACGGTGGACGTGGAAAAGCTCGCCGACTTTGCCGAGGGGTTGCCCCACGTGGCGATCTCGCGGCACTACAAGTACATGTGCTCGGACCCGGGCCAGGAGTTGGTCAAAAAGGACATCGCCCAGTTCAACCTCACGCGGATCGTGGTGGCGGCCTGCTCGCCGAGCCTGCACGAGCCCACCTTCCGCCGCGCCGCCGAGAGCGCCGGCCTGAACCGCTTTCTGGTGCAGATGGCCAACATTCGCGAGCAGGTCTCCTGGGTCACCGAGAACAAGGACGACGCCCTGGAGAAAGCCCAGGCCCACCTGGCCGCCGCCGTGCGCCGCGTGGCCGGCCACGAGCCGTTGCAGCGGGAGTTCGTGCGGATCACGCCCCGGGCGATGGTCATCGGCGGCGGCATCGCCGGCATCCAGGCGGCCCTGACCCTGGCCGACGCCGGCAAAGAGGTCGTCCTCGTCGAGCGCGAGCCGTCGATCGGCGGCCACATGGCCATGTTCGACAAAACCTTCCCCACGATGGATTGCGCCGCCTGCATCCTCACGCCCAAGATGACGGCCGTCAAGCTCCATCCGAACATCAAGATGCTCACCTATTCCTCCGTGGATTCGGTCGAGGGCTCGGTCGGCAATTACAAGGTCAAAGTGCGCCGCCGCCCGCGCTATATCGACGAGAGCATGTGCGTGGGCTGCATGCAATGCCTCGACGGCTGCGTGTTCACCAAGCCCAAGTTCCCCAACTCGTTCGACCAGGGGCTGGGCCTGCGCAAGCCGGTGTGGATCCCGTTCCCCCAGGCCGTGCCGCCGGTTCCCGTGGTCGATCCGGCCGCCTGCCTCCAGCTCTCGCGCGGCAAGTGCAAGCAGACCTGCGTCGAGGCCTGCGGCGAGCGGAACGCCTTCCGCTTCGATCAACAGGAAACGATCGAGGAATATGAGGTGGGCGCGATCGTCGTGGCCACGGGCTTCCAGGCCTTCGACCCCTCGGTCATTCCCTACTACGGTTACGGCAAGTATCCGAATGTTTACACCAGCCTGGAGGTCGAGCGGCTGCTGAACGCCGGTGGGCCGACTGGCGGGAAACTCGTGCTCCGCGACGGCTCCACGCCCAAGCGCGTCGGCATCGTCCACTGCGTGGGCAGCCGCGACGCCAACTTCCACGCTTATTGCTCGCGGGTGTGCTGCATGTACGCCCTGAAACTCGCCCATCTGGTCCGCGAGAAGACCGAGGCCGAAGTCTACAACTGCTACATCGACATGCGCACGCCGGGCAAGGGCTTCGAGGAGTTCTACAACCGCGTGCAGAACGAGGGCGTGCAATTCATCCGCGGCAAGGTGGCCGACGTCACCCCTGTCACCGGCCAGGGAACCGCGGCCGACGGCGGCCTGGTCATGCAAGTGGACGACACCCTGCTGGGCACGATCCGCAAGCTCAACGTGGACATGGTCATTCTGGCCGTGGCCCTGGAGGCGCGGGCCGACGCCGCCGACGTCCGCCGCACGCTGGGCATCTCCTGCTCCACCGAGGGTTTCTTCCTGGAGAAACATCCCAAGCTGGCCCCCGTCAATACGGCCAACGACGGGGTGCTGATCGCCGGGGCCTGCCAGGGCGCCAAGGACATCCCCGACACCGTGGCCCAGGCCGATGCCGCGGCGGCCAAGGCCCTGGTGCTGATCGACTCCGGCCAAATCGAGTTGGAGCCGAACACGGCCTGGATCAAGGAGGAGATGTGTTCGGGATGCATGACGTGTATCGGATTATGCCCCTACAAGGCGATCACCCACGACCCGGAGCGGAAGATCGCCGTGATCGACGCGGCGCTTTGCAAGGGGTGCGGTACCTGCGTGGCCGCCTGCCCCTCGGGCGCCGCCCAGCAACACCTGTTCTCCGACGAACAAATTAGCGAAGAGTTGGAAGGATTGATGAACTATGTCTAATGCCTTCAAACCCAAGATCGTGGCCTTCCTTTGCAACTGGTGCAGCTATACGGCCTCCGACCTGGCCGGCACCGCGCGGATCAAGTACTCGCCGCACGTGCGGATCCTGCGGGTCATGTGCAGCGGCCGGGTGGATCCGACCTTTGTACTGAAGGCATTCGCCTTGGGGGCCGACGGCGTGATGATCGCCGGCTGTCACCCGGGCGATTGCCACTACATCGAGCAGAACTACAAGACCATCCGCCGGCACTCCATGCTCCGCTACTTCCTCGAGCAGATGGGGATCGAGCCCGAGCGGCTGCGCTTGGTGTGGGCCTCGGCGGCCGAAGGACAGTACCTGGCCGAATCGATCGACGGCTTTGTGGCCGCCGTCCAGAAGCTGGGGCCGCTCCACTGGTCGGACAACTGGCTGGAGGACGGCCAGCGTGAGGAAGCCCTGGAAGAAATCGTCCGCGAGCACGCGGCAGCGATGGAGGTCCCAGTATGAGCGGCGGAAGCAAAGGGAAACTGGCCCTCTACTGGGCCGCTTCGTGCGGCGGCTGCGAAATCGCCGTGCTGGCGATCGACGAGAAAATCCTCGACGTGGCCGCCCTGTTCGACATCGTCTTCTGGCCCGTCGCCGTGGACGCCAAGGTCCACGACGTGGAAAAGATGCCCGATGGGAGCATCGACGTCTGCCTTTTCAACGGCGGCATCCGCACCAGCGAGCAGGAGTACATGGCGCAACTGCTGCGGCGGAAGTCGAAGGTCCTCGTGGCGTTCGGCTCCTGCGCCCACGAGGGATGCATCCCCGGTTTGGCCAACGCGAGCACGCGGCAGCAGGTTTTCGATACCGTTTACCGGCAGACGCCTTCGACCGAGAATCCGGCGGGCCTCGAACCGCAGCCGAAGACCGCCGTGGCCGAAGGCACGCTCCACCTGCCCGTCTTCTACGACACGCTCCGCACGCTGGACCAGACAGTGCAGGTCGATTACTACCTGCCCGGCTGCCCTCCCGAAGCCGAGCGGATCTGGGAGGCGATTCAAGCGATCGTCGAGGGCCGGCTGCCACCCCCGGGATCCGTGATCGGCGCCACGACCACGGTTTGCCAGGAGTGCAAGCGGACGCGGAACGAGAAGAAGATCAAGAAGTTCTACCGCACCTGGCAGATTCTGCCGGACGAGGAGACCTGTCTGTTGGAACAGGGCCTGCTGTGCTGCGGCATCGCCACGCGGGCCGGCTGCGGAGCGCTCTGCCCGCAGGTCAACTCGCCCTGCATCGGCTGCCACGGTTCGAACGCGGGAGTGCACGACTACGGCGCCCGGCTGATGGCCGCGCTCAGTTCGGTGATCGACTCGAACGACCCCGAGGAGACCGATCGCATCATCCGCGAGGGCATCCCGGACCCTGTGGGAAGCTTTTACCGGTTCAGCATGGCCGCCAGCCACTTACGGCGAGCGAACAAGAAGGCCACGGCTACGCCTGCGGAGAGTAAACGATGAAACGCATTTCCATCGATCCGGTCACCCGCCTGGAAGGTCACGGCAAAATCGAGATCTTTCTCGACGACGAGGGCAACGTCGAGAACGTCTACTTGCAAATTCCGGAGCTGCGCGGTTTCGAGCAGTTTTGCGTGGGCCGCCCGGCCGAGGATATGCCGAACCTGACCGCCCGCATCTGCGGCGTCTGTCCCGAGGCCCATCACATGGCGGCGACCAAGGCCCTGGACGCCCTGTTTCAGGTCGATCCGCCGCCGGCGGCCAAGAAGCTCCGCGAACTGTTCTACAGCATCTTCTATGCCACGGACCACACCACGCATTTCTACGCCCTGGGCGGCCCGGACTTCGTCATGGGGCCGACGGCCCCTGCCGCCCAGCGCAACATACTCGGGGTGGTCAAGAAGGTGGGCATGGACATCGCCGGCAAGGTGCTCAAAATGCGGCACGACGGTCACCACCTGATTCAGATGATGGGCGGCCGCAGGGTACATCCGAACTGGGGCCTCCCCGGCGGCGTAAGCCGGGGCATCAACGAAGAACAACGGCAGGAGATCGAGCGGCTGGGTCGCGAGGCCGTCGAGTTCGCCCGCTTTTCCTTGAAGCTGTTTGAGGACGTGGTTCTCAAAAACTCGCAGTACGTCAAGCTCATCACCGGCGACGTCTACGTCCATCGCACCTACAACATGGGCACGGTCGACGAGAATAACTGCCCGAACTTCTACGACGGCAAGATCCGCGTCGTGGGACCGGACGGCCAGGAACATGCCAAGTACGATGCCAAGGATTATCGCGAGTATGTGGCCGAGCGCGTGGAGACGTGGAGCTACCTGAAGTTCCCCTACCTGAAGAAGGTCGGATGGAAAGGGCTCGTCGACGGGCCCGAGAGCGGCGTGTACAAGGCGACGCCGCTGTCGCGATGCAACGTGGCCGACGGCATGGCGACCCCTCTGGCCCAGGCCGAGTATCAGAAGTTTTATGACGTCCTGGGCGGTAAGCCGGTCCACCACACCTTGGCGACCCACTGGGCCCGGCTGATCGAATTGCTCTACGCCGCGGAGCGCTGGGTGGAGTTGGCCGTCGATCCCGATATCACCAGTAAAGAATACCGAATCCTGCCGACGGAAACGCCGACCGACGGCGTCGGCTGCGTGGAAGCCCCGCGCGGCACGCTCACGCACCACTATACGACCGACGAGCGCGGGATACTCACCGCGGTCAATCTGGTCGTCGGCACAACGAACAACAACGCGCCCATCTGCATGTCGGTGAAGAAGGCGGCACAGGCGCTGATCGGCAAGGGCCGCACGGCGACCGAAGGGCTGTTGAACATGGTGGAAATGGCATTCCGGGCTTACGATCCGTGCTTCGGCTGCGCGACGCACAGCCTACCCGGCCAAATGCCATTGGAAGTGGTGCTACGAGATCGGACCGGCAAGGTCGTCGAGTCTCTTTCGCAGTTCGTGCGGTGACGGGGCGACTTTGTAGCACAGCAAGGCCATCGGTTCATCTCAGAACCTCCACGGCGGTGTCACAGGCTGAGCGGAAGGGACTTCCTCCACATAACAGCCGGTGTGTTGCGTCACAAGCTCGCCCTGCGTATCCTCAACCAATGAGTATGCCCGGACCCGATAGGTTACCACCCCATGCCATCGCCCGTCGCGCAACCGGATGACACCCGAACTCGGATGATCCACATCCCAGCGGTACTTGGCAATGGGTCCGAACTCTTCCAAGCAGTCTCGAATGATCTGTGGTTGCGGCGGATCAAATGTGGCTGCACCATCGGCCAGTTGCCACATGGCCAACCTGGCTCGGTCCAAATGCCACCAGAGCATCGTCTGAGAGGGGTTCGTCATTCCGGGAACGTTCGCCAATACGAAGACTCTGCCGTCGGGCGTTGCATTAACACTAACGGGCGTCCGAGGACGCTCGTTTTCGGAGCATAGAATCTGTTTCCATGTCCGACCGCCATCTTTCGACGCCCACAGCACAATCCTCTTTCCGCCCCTATCGCCGTCTCTTTCGTCGTCAGGGCGAGTGAGAAAGATCAGCGACCTGTCGGCACGTCGCACAACACTCGGTTCCGATCCGCCGGCTACCGGGCTGAAGGCTGTAGGCTGCCACTGCCCGTCGGCAAACCGGAAGCGGGCGACACCGGTCCTAGCCACACCGGTCTTGTTCGCTGCCACAACAGCCATGAGCAAGTCGCTGCCGTCAGGTATGGCGGCCTGCATGCCGCCGCTGACGATTCCCCAACCATCCGCTGTCGTCCACTTCCGGCCATTCTTCAGCAGATCGTGTTTGACAACGGATACTCGTTTGCCATCGAAGGACAACTGCATTATTTCGGTGTACTGCTTGGTGGAAGGCAAGCTGAACATCCCCCAGGTAAGTTCGCGTCCGCTGCCAATCAGCGATAGTGCCTGACAGATGGCGAAGCCCCTTCCTTCGCCCGGATGCGCCGATCCGTCCGGACGTTTCGCTCCCAATGGCCAGAAACCGCCAATTGCCGGAAACTTCTCGATGAATCGTAACTTGCCCGTCTCGACATCGTTCTCTTTCTCGTTCCGTGAAATTGCCGTCGGGTCTGCTTGGCCGACATTGCCGAGATCATCAAACACTAACATGTCGCAGCCGTCTTCGTAGTCGCTTCGCTTGGGACCGACTACGCGCAGATTGCAGAACAGACCGGCGCTGTTGGGGCCGAGTTGCACGGGAAATCCGAGTCCGTAACGCACCGGCAAGTTGTCGGTGGAGCTCTTCGGCAGCGATACGGTGGGCTTGCCGCGCGTGATCTCACCGATGCGCTGGCCAACGGCTTGGAACGTGCTCAGCAGGATGCAAACCCCGACCATTGCCGACAATCTGAAAGAAACGCTTCGTTGCAGGACATGAGATTTCATGGTTTGATACCTCAAGCGTGTATAGGTTGGATGGCAAGAACGACACTGGCAAAGCTGCCCTCATCGCGGGTTTCCTAGCGCCGCTCCGCCCGCAGCACGCCGTCGGCGGCCGCCCGCTCGCGGAGCTCGAAACGCTTGATCTTGCCGGTGGCCGTCTTCGGCAGTGCGTCGACGAAGATCACCGCCCGGGGGTACTTGTGCCGGGCCGTGTTCCGTTTAACGAACTCCTGCAGTTCGTGGGCCAATTCCGGCGAGGGCTCGCGGCCGTCGGCCAGCACGACATAAGCCACGGGTTTGAGCAGTCCGGCGTCGTCGGCCGCCCCGGTCACCCCGCTTTCCAGCACCGCCGGATGGCCCTGCAGGATGCCTTCTACTTCGGTCGGCCAGACGAACTGGCCGCTCACTTTCATCATGTCGTCGGTCCGCCCGGCGTACCAGAAATAACCGTCCTGATCGACCATGAACTTGTCGTGGGTGTTGATCCAGTCGCCGCAGAAGGTTTGCTTGGTGGCCTCGTGCTTGTTCCAGTAGCCGGCGGCGACGCTTTCGCCGCGGATCATCAGCGTGCCCACCTCGCCGGCCGGCAGGGGCCGCCCCTCGTCATCGACGATCTTGGCCTCGTAGCCATCGACTACCCGGCCCGTGCTCCCCGGCTTGGCCGCGCCGGGGCGGTTCGAGATGAAGATGTGCAAGATCTCGGTCGAGCCGATGCCGTCGAGGATCTCCACGCCGAAGCGCTCCCGCCAGCGAAGGAAAGCGTGCCGCGGCAGCGTCTCGCCCGCCGAAACGCACATCCGCACGCGTCCCAGGCTGGTTCGGCCCGCCTTCGTCGCCTCGGCCAGCAGACCCACGTAGCTGGTTGGCACGCTGTAGAAAACCGTGGGCTGATAACGGTCGATGAGCTCGAAAACCTTTTCGGGCACGGGCCGGTCGGGGAGCAGGATCGTCGTGCCACCGGTGCCGAGCGGAAAGTAGAGCCCGTTGCCCAGCCCGTAGGCAAAAAACAGCTTGGCCACCGAGAACGACACGTCCGAGGAGCAAAGCCCCAAGGTCGCCTCGGCATAGAGCTTCGCCTGCACGATCATGTCGTGGTGCAGATGGATGGCCCCTTTGGGCGCCCCGGTGCTGCCGGAACTATAGAGCCAAAAGGCCGTATCGTCCCGGCTCGTGTCGAAGGGCACGAGCGCCGGCGACGCCCGCTCCATTAGCTCGCGGAGACAAGGCCCGGCCGCCCTCACCCCCGGCCCCTCTCCCGCGAGCGGGCCAGCGGAGCCACTGGTCCCGGTCACGATCACGTGCTTCAGATACCGCAGCCGATCGCGAATGGGGCAAATCTGCCCCCACAGCGAATCGTGAACGACCAGCACCCGGGCCCGGCAGTCGTTCAACAGATACTCGTAGTCTTTGGGCGCCAACAACGTGTTGAGCGGCACGGCCACGGCGCCAATCTTCATGGCCCCGAAGAACACATAGGCCCAGGCGGGACTGTCGGGCAAGAGAAAGGCCACCCGCTCTTCCGGCCGGACGTCCAACTGCAACAGCGCGCCCCCCAGACGGTTGACGCGCTCGTGCAACTGGCCGTAGCTGACGGCCTCCCCGTCGCAGAGGATGGCCGTTTTTTCGGCCCCGTCTTCGTCCGCCGGAGCGCCTACGAACACCTCGGCGGCGTTCAGCCGTTCTGGCAAGTCCGTAGGCAACATGGGGGAAGGCTCCTGGCCAACGTAGCACAGCCGCCCTCGGCTGCTGCCGCGTGCTTTGCGCAGCCGCGGCGGGCCGTGCTAAATTTTGACGACGTCATCCTAGTATATACTCGGCCACCAGCTTCTCACAACCGGCCCAATCGCTTGCTTTTTCCGGACGCCCGGACTAACTTTGACTTGCCGTTCGACGGAATTCTCATGGTCACCGGACTTGAGGAAGCCTCGCATGAATACCGCACATTCCGCCCGGGCCTCCGTTTGCCCGCTGTCGCTGCCGGCGCTCGGATCGCTGGTCACGATGCTCACGATTCTGTCTTGGACGTCGGCTGCCGACATCGCCCCTGCAAAAAAAGCTCCGCCGCTGCCGCGACTGGTTTCCAAGGAGATTTTCCTGCCCCGCCATGACCATCAGGCACACGTCACCGGGTTCGTCACGTACGTGAGCAAAGCGAAGCTGCTGTTGATGCATTGCTCCGGCCGGATCGACAATTCCGACACCTATGACGACTACGCGGTCCGCACCAGCAGCGACAATGGGCGGACGTGGTCGCAGCCGGAGGTCCGCTGTAAGAGTTCCATGCTGTCGACGGGCCGCATCGGCTACGCCGAGCCGGCGGCCTTCTTCGACCCCGACCGCGGGAAGCTGATCGTCCTAATCGACAGGGCCTTTTATCCCAAGGACAAGGTGAACGTCGATACGGAGTACGCGCTGGAGTTGAACGTGTACGACCCGGCCACCGGCAAGTGGGAACCGCGGCGCGAGATTGCCTTTCCCCACGAGCGGACGCCGGCGGTGAGTTTTTGCTTCCCCATCAAGAACGGGCAGGGCCAGTTGCTGTTCCCGGCGATGCGCCAGGTTCGCGATGCGGCCGGCAAGGCCGTTCATTACAAGGGCTGCTGGGCCCCCGTCGAAGAGATGGTGACCGTGATCGGCCAATGGAACGAGCAGGGCGGCCTTTCGTGGCCATTGGGGACTCCGCGGCCAATCGCCCCCGAACAGAGTTCGCGCGGGCTGAGCGAGAATACGTTCATCGAGCTGGCCGGCGGGCGGATCGCGGCCGTCTGCCGCGGCGACAACGGCATGTTTCCCAACCGGCCGGGCTACAAATGGCTCTGCTTCTCCCGCGACGGCGGCCTTAACTGGTCGGCGCCGGTTCCGCTGCCGACCACCGGCGGCGCGCCGATCGAGTCGGGCAGCAACGGCTCGGCCCTGTTCCGCTCGCCGCGCAACGGCCGGCTCTATTGGCTCGGCAACTTGGCGCTGCGGGGCGAGCGGGCCAACGGCAACGGGCCGCGGTCGCCACTCTGTCTCGTCGAGGTCCAAGAGGAGCCCTTTGCGCTAAAGCGCGAAACGATCTTCATCGTCGACGAGCGATCCGCCGGCGACTCGCCGCAAGTGCAGCTCTCGAATTTCCGCTATTATCAGGATCGCCAGACGGGCGACGTGGTGATCTTTCTGACCCGCTATGGCGAACGGAGCGCGAAGCAATGGATGCTGGCCGATTATTATCGGTATCGCGTGGCGCTGCCGCCGTCCGCCGCGGGGAGGTAACGGTTCGGATTTCGTGAGGCGGGACATGCAAGACCGGTGGCTCGTTCTGTAGGGAACGTCCTCCGTGCCGTTCCGGGCGCCGCAATCGAGCGCCAACAACCCGTCACGGAACGGGACGGAGCCCGTTCCCTGAGGATCGTGGCGCCGGGCCGGCGCTTGACATCCCCCCCGGCAACGGTCAAAATGAGGTTGTTTATTCCAGCTTGCGTTGGGGTAAACGCCGCCTTGCCAACCGAACCATGCCCACCGGAATTAGGAGTCGAACAATGTCTCGTCAGAACCGCCGTGATTTTCTCAAGTGCGCCGCTGCCGGCGGCTTTGCCGCGTTTACAATCTCGGGCACCAAGGCATCGGGCCGCGTGCTGGGCGCCAACGACCGGGTGCGCATCGCGGTGGCGGGAATCAACGGCCGCGGGCACGAACACATCAACGAGTACCTGAGCATGAAGCACGGCGTCGAGATTGCCTACCTGGTCGATCCCGACAGCCGCTTGTACGAATCGCGCAGCAAGATCGTAAAAAGGCGATCCGGCGTGACACCCAAGTGCGTGGCCGATCTGCGCAAGGCCCTGGAGGACAAGAATCTGGACGCCGTGTCGATCGCATCGCCCAACCATTGGCACTCGCTGCTGGCCATTTGGGCCATTCAGGCGGAGAAGGACGTCTATGTCGAGAAGCCCTGCTGCCACAACATCTTTGAAGGCCGCAAGCTCGTCGAGGCGGCCCGCAGGTACAATCGCATCGTGCAGCACGGTACGCAGAGCCGCTCCGATCCGCATTGGGCCAAGGCGGTCGCCGCCGTCCGCAGCGGCCAGTACGGCAAGCTGCTGATCTCCTATGGCTATGCCAGCAAGCCGCGCGGCAGCATCGGCTTCAAGAAACCCAAGACGCCGCCCAAGGAATTGAACTTCGACATTTGGCTGGGCCCGGCGAGCCAGCAGCCCTATCACGAGAACATCGTGCATTACAATTGGCACTGGTTCTGGGACTTCGGCAACGGCGAGATCGGCAACCAGGGCGTGCACCAGATGGACATCTGTCGCTGGGCGCTGCCCGACGGCGCGGCGCCCCGCGGCGTGATCAGCCTGGGCGGCCGCTTCGGCTACCAGGATCAAGGCCAAACGCCCAACACCCAGTTGACCATCATCGATTGCGGAGAGGCCAAGATCTTTTTCGAGGATCGCGGCCTGGTCAACGGCAAGACATCGAAGGTGACCAACGAGTTCTACATGGAGGGGGGCGTGATCAAGAGCGGCCTGTTTTTCCCCAACGGAAAAGGCGCGGGGGAGGAGCTCAAGGGCGTATCGGCCAAGGCGTTGAACCGCCGGGCCACGCTCACCGGCAAGCTCGAACCATCCTCCGGCTTCAGTTTCCAAGACCCCCAGGGATGCCATTTCAGCAACTTCATCGACTGCGTCCGCAGCCGCAAACGGGAAAACCTCAATGCCGAGATCGGCGAAGGCTTCCCCTCGGCCTTGCTTTGCCATTTGGGAAATCTCTCCTACCGGCTGGGCACCGAGGTCCCCTTCAACCCGCGGACGAAGGCCCTGGGCGATGACAAAGCCGCCTGCGAAGCCTTGGATAGCATGAAGGAGCATCTGGTCAATGCCGCCCACTTGGACTTGGCGGATTCCAAGTACCACCTGGGCCGGAAACTCACCTTCGACGCCAAGGCGGAGAAATTCGTCGACGACGAGGAGGCCAACAAGCTGGTGACTCGCAACTACCGCAAGCCCTACGTGGTGCCGGAAGAGGTGTAAAGGTTTGAGGAGAGCATCTTGCCGCGCTGCCAAATGGCAGCAGCCGACCTCGTGTCGGCAGAGCAGCGAGAAGCGGTGACGCTTTTCACCGGCCGTGCGTGGGGTGTGAGCTGCGCGCTCGGAGACGCGGCCGATTGCAGGGGTGAGCGTGCGCCGGGTTCGCCGCCGTCTTAGGACCGACCGAAAAATAACTTCCGGACTTCGTTCGGAGAAGGGAATACAATGAAGGGATGGTATTCCTTCATCCAGTTCCCTTTCCGCAGGCAATCGAACCGTGTTCCGCTATCCGTTG
>Ga0181520_10000764_pt1 | contig 69295 bp, 47 predicted proteins | sample PEATcosm2014_Bin_29_FD_132451 | JGI IMG/M metagenome (GOLD analysis project Ga0181520, IMG submission 132451) | Peatland microbial communities from MTU Mesocosm Facility, Houghton, MI, USA - PEATcosm2014_Bin02_30_metaG | ecosystem: Environmental > Terrestrial > Soil > Wetlands > Peat | place... | reverse complement strand
GTGGTTCACGTTGAACGTGCAAAACTTCGATGAGGCGTCCCGCCGGCTTAGCGCTTCGATTGCAGATCGGATGAGGGACAACACGCTCGCCCTACGCTGCGCGTGGCCGTCGTATCGAAAGGCAGACGCATGAACGAACTGCCAAACCTTGACCACCTGGACGAGCTGACCCGCGGCGACCCACCGCCGGCCGAGCCGCTACCACCCAGCGACACCACCGGCGCGGGCGAATCGCTGCGGTACGTCTTCGTCACGCGCCCGCGGTGTCCACAATGCGGATCGAGCAATCTCAAAACTCAGAAGACGCGGCCCAAGGAAACCGACGATTCCGTCACACGCGAAACGGTCTGCAAGGATTGCCAATGGTGGTTTCTCGTGGTTGTCGAATAGCTCCCAAAGTTTGGGGCCATTGCCGCGGCGATTCGGTAGAGTGATTGCGAAAGGACCAAAAAGACATGACGCCGACAAAGACACTTCACACGCTGGGCTATCTTGCCGCCACGCTTCAGCGGTCCCCGGACAGTATCGAGGCCGCATTGACGGCCGCCGGCGTCGCGCCCGATATCAGGATCAACGGCGTGGCACATTTCGATGCAGAAACCGCCTATCGCGTTTTGACCAAAAACCAGCCAATCGAGCGACGAAGCCGACGCGGCCGAAAGTAAATCACCAACCCCGCCGGCCATGCCTCAAGGCCGACGCGGAAAAATGACGAGGCAGGGAGCTTTTTTTCATGGCTACGATTACGAGAGACGACGTAAACGAACTTCACAACAGCCCCGAATTTCAGCAGCTTGTTGCCAATGTGATCACGGGCGACGGCGAGGCGGCGCAGGAGAGCGACGCGCTGAACCAACTCGGCCAAAGCCTCCTGGAGGCACAGGCGACCGCGCTGGCGCGCAAGGAGGTGGACGCGGAGGTTGCTTACCGCAAGCCGCGCGTGGCTTGGCGCAAGGAGGCCGACCAACTCCGGGAACGCGAGGCCGCCTATCGAGAGGCCCAAGCCGCCGTCGACGAGCACTTGGCCCAATGGCGTGCGGCGGAGGAGGAGCATTTGCGAATGATCCAGGCGTTGTCCGAGACGGCACAGACGGCCAGCCAGGCAATGTCCTGGTCGTATGCCGCCGTTCGGAAACTGCGAGAGGGATACCGCGGTCCGCTCCGCGCCGAACTGGCGGAAACCCATGCTGAAACGCAACGACTGGCCGAAGCGCTTGGCGATGCCAGGCAGCGCCGGAATCATCTTCGGTGGGATTTGACCGGCCCGGTTCAACAGTTGGTCGGAATGCGACGCGAGACGCGCGCAAAGCTGGAAGCGCGGCGCGATTCGATAGATCAGGAAATCAGCCGGCTTCAATCGGCCATCGAGGAAAACCGGCGCCAGGCCGAGGCAATCAACCGGCAAATGTTGGAACCGTAAAGCCAGGCCGACGGGATCCCCTTCAGCACTTTGGCGAGAAACTTTCACAGAAGGAAATCGAGATGAACGCGACCAAAAAGGGAATCGAGGTAAGGGCCTTTGGAATCTCGCGCCCGGGGATCGAATGCCCGAGCCGTCACAAGCGACGGCGAAAGCCTACCAGCGAGCAGACGATTCAAGAACTTTACGAAGAGCTTGATTACATCGAGGCCCGGGGGCTCGCCCCCGACGCAGAGCATGACGACGGCGCCGCGGTTCAGCCGGCCGACGATGACGCCGACGAGCGCCACAGGCAAGCAGCGATAGAGCGGCTACGCCGCATGGCCGCCTCGGGCAGCAACTATCAGGACGACTCCCGCGAGTTGGCCGAGATGGGGCTGACGACGTGGAGCCCCACCCAGCGACGATGACCAAGTATTCCGTTCCACTTTTTTGAAAGGACGTTCACCGATGGCAACAAACGAAAAGTTCCGTGGCTCGAATCAATCGCAACCTCCGGCGCCGGGCTGGCTCAAGTCTCCACCTCCTGGACCGCAGCCAAGCTGGCTGAGCGGGCAACCGGCCCCCGCATCGGTGCCCGGTTCGAACATGCAGCAGCCGGCAAACCAGCCGGCCCGGTCGGTTGGCACGCAGGCGGCGGTCAACGCAGCCGATCAGGCCGTTGCCGACTTGACCGGGATCCAGAACCTGAACGCAACGCAGGCGGCCCAGGCCCAGGCGGCGCCGGCCGAGTAGGGGGTGGGGGGGGTAGGTCGAAGCGCGGAACGCGCGCCCCGTGGAACCGCATGGTACAGAAACGCGTTTTTTCACGGGTGCGACCCGAAAGGCAGTCAGCCATGAAGGACCGATCCAAAACGCTGCTTGCCGACCTCGACTTGCCGCAGCTAGACCTCTGGGGCGAGTCCCAGGTGCAGACGACGCGCCAGCCTACGGCCCGCGTGCTCCGGCGAGAGGCGAAGGACCGTTTCGTCCGCGGCCTAAAACGCGAGACGCTGAAAGCCTTGATCCCGACGCCGCCGGCACCGGGCGAATGCCTCCACATCGTATCGAATGGCCGGTTCGACTACTTCGGATTTGTCGGCCTGATCCTCGAGTGGATCGGCCGGGCCGATTCGCTCTACGGCAGCACCTGGACAATGAGCCGCGGTAACGCCACCGACCTTTTGAAGTTCTATGACGATGGCAAAATCGGGCGAATCACGTTGGCATCGGGCAACTATTTCCTGAAGCGGGAAAGCGCCGTCGCCGCAACGATCCTTCAGGGGCTGCGCGACCGTGGCCAGCGGTTCACGTGCTGGGAGAACCATGCGAAAATCATCCTGCTAAACAACGTCGCCGCCGATGCGTGGTACGTGGTCGAAGGTTCGGCAAATTGGACGGCCAACCCGAGGACCGAGCAGAACATTCTGCTAAACGACCGGGCCGTGTGGGAGTTTCACGCCGCCTGGCTAGAAGAAATGTTTGCAAAGGAAGCCGGGCGATGAGCAAGGCAATTCACACTGACGCTCGCGCCGACCAGGTGCTTGACCTGGTTGTCGCCGGACTCACCCGCCGCGAGATCATCAAATGGGCGGAAACCAAGAGCGAGTGGAGAATCAAGACACGTCAGGTTGACCGCTTGATCCGCCTCGCTCACGACACGCTCGAGAAGACGGCCGAGCCCCACCGGCAACGGGAACTGGCCAAGTCGCTTCGCCGGCTCGACATGCTCTTTGCCAGATCGTTACAGATCAACGACTTCAAGGGGTGCCTGGTGATCGAGCGCGAACGAATTCAGCTACTAGGGCTTGCCGGTGAGCGGCGCCGCGGTCCCATGCCGCTGAGCAAAGAGCAACTGGAGGCCCGCGGCAGTTGGCGGGCCAAATTCGCGCCGAGCGAGTTCAGATCAAAAATCGTAGGGTAAGCCAATGCGAAAACGAAAACCGAAACGGCCCCAGCCGACTGCCAGCAGCAAGCAGGCCGCGCCCCGATGCGAGTGTGACATGGACTTGCTTACGACGCAGCTCGACGACATCGCCTTCACGGTCGATGACATCAGCTTCCGGCTCGACATGCTGATCGAAAGCGTCGAACGACTGGCGCGAGCGCAACCAGCGAAGGCGAAGCCGAGATAGCACCATCCCGAACTAAAGGAGCATTTCCCTATGGCAATCGAATACCGACGAGCTTCCCAGTACAGCCCCAGCGCCGGACAGGCCGGGCCGCGGCCGATCCAGCCGGGCAGCGAAGGAGACATTTTATTCAGCGCTCTTGTTGTGCCTTGGAATAGCCGGTCGGAAAATCTCGGCCAATTTGTTGAGGAAGTTCGGCCCGGCGCGTTCACCAAGTCACTGGCGAGCGGAGCAAACATTCCGCTGTTGGTTGACCACGAACGCAAAATCGTCAACGTGATGGCCGACACTCAGAGCGGAAGTCTACAACTCGCCGAGACGGATGAGGGGCTTGTGCTTCTCGCCCGGGGCACCAACAGTCAAACAGCGCGAGACGTCGCAGCCGCCATACAGAATTGCCACGTTGGAATGTCATTCGCATTTATCTGTCAGCGACAGCAGATGAGCACACTCCCCGATGGCACGCGACTACGGACGGTTCTCGAAGCGGACCTAGACGAGGTTTCGATTGTGCAAAGCCCTGCCTATCCGGCAACCAAGATTACGGCGGTTTTCGCAGAGAACGACGCCCGCCGCTCCGCGGTCCTCCGTTCGCACACGTCATACGTGGAGCGCGAGCGGCCGACGGCGGGCTATCTCCGCGCCAAGTTAGACCTTGACGACTTGGAGTTCCGCATTGCCAACGAACGCCGCGCCAATCCGCACCACGACGAGGCGGGAAAGTTCCACGACGGCAGCCCGGCGAAGCTGCTGGCCGCGGCACAGGGCCGGATGGTGAAGGCCGCTGAGCGCCACGGGGCCGCCTGCCGGGTCTACCGGGCCGCAGTCGAACAATACGGCCCCGACCATTACGACACCTTGAACGCCAAGCAAAGTTGGATGGAGGCCCGCATTGCCCACCAGGCAGCAATCGAAGGTGCCGATGTGTGCGCGGCCGATGTATCATCGCAGCTTAGAGCATTAATCGATGACCACAAGCAGAAGTGGGCCAGCCAAGAGTACGCCAATCCGGCCGCGATGGCCCAGGCGTCGTCGGCGCCGGTTATGTAGGAACCAACTCGCCCCGGCCGGGTACGCCCTTGGGCGCTCCCCTCAAGGGCGGCCCGGCCGACTTGCAGTGACCGCGTACAACGCGATATGACGCACGCAGAGCCGCCAGGTATCAAACATCATCCGAGGCCCGAGGAACGCAACAGCGGGGCAAGGGCGGAGCCGGTTTTGAGATCGAGGGACCGAAAGCCATGATCTTGAGCGAAACGACCGCCGGCGCCTGCATCATGTGCCACGTCGCGCCGGCCACCGGCAAGTGGCAGATATGCCCGACGTGCCGAGCCGAGCTTGTACGCCGATCCGCCCAGCATCAAGCCACGATGGCGCCCGCGCTCTGCGTGGCATGCTATGAGCCACGACAGGGACCACCGGCGCCCGGGGAGCTTTACTGCGTCCGATGCCGCCAGCGATTCGGAGAGGGGCCAAACCATGATTGATGCACACGTCCACTATCGAGGGTCCGGCAGCGAACGGTGTCGCCTTCCAGCGGTCCCCGTGGCCGGCAGCTACATCATCGACCAGGGCGCCGCGGGCCGGCTGTGGCAGGTGTCGGCCGTGGCCCTCGACGACCAGGCCACCCAGGTGTACGCGCTCGAGGTGTCGCCCCGGCTGGCCGGCGAGCTACAAGAGGCGTGGGCCACGTGGGGCGAAGGCGAAGCAGCAGCGCCCGACGAAGCCCCTTTGGCAGAGGCGGGCCGGCGGGGGGGGTGGGGCTGAAAGGGGCTATTGACCAGGGCGACGGAAAGACGATAATGGCTCGCGGTGGCCAGACCAGGCCGCCAAGGGCTTTCAAACCCTACTTGAGATTCTACGATGTTCGATCAGGCCACGAGCCCGGTTATCCGTGGGCGTAACCAAGCGTTGATCCGCGCAGGCGGGGAGCAAGGCCGCCCGGCAGTCTCAAGCTGCTTTGAAGCGGGTAGCCGGGCTCGTGGTCTTTTGCGCGCTCGCGAGGGCGCGCGGAGGGCCTTCTCCTATGTCCCGGCATTTCTACAACCGGACCGCGCTATTTATCGTCACGACCCCACCGGACTTCCGGCCGCAACGGGCGTGGCACGTGCCAGATGCCTTCACGGCCGGAACGCTCTATATGAAGAACATGAGCGTTCACGAGGCCCGGGGATTCGCCCGCACATTCAACGCCAAGCAGATACAGCTCTTCGAACACGGCAAATGGGATCATTCCTGGATGATCGTATCGAGTTGCTGCCGGCCGTCAAAGTGGCACGAGAATGGGCAGTCTGACGCCGCCACGATAGGGGGTGCCGCATGATCGCCGCAACTCCCCAATACTGCCGCCTGCGCATCATCAATGACATCGTGCACAATACAGGCGTTTTCGAGGTTCCATGCTCCAGTGCCGCGCTCTTCGTCGACCTCGTAAAAATGGCTCGGGAGATCAACCGGCGACGCGGCCAAGTCTTGAAAGCCAGTCTTCACCAGCTCGCAGACGGCCTGATTGTCCTCCACTGGTATTGCCCGAGCTTGGATGACGAACTGGCCAAGGCCGTCATTGAGGCGGCCGCCCCGGTCTACGAGATCGAAATACTGCTCTGGAAGGAAGGAGGGCGGCAGGCATGATGACGCCAACTATCCTCCCTACCGAGTGGCACCGCCGACCGAAGGGGTTCACGGGCGGTTGCCCCGTCTGTGGTTTTCCCCGGCAGACGGGTGAGCATCGCGCCACGGCCCCCGAGGAAAATCTCGCGGCAAAGTGGCTGCTACGTAAGCAGAGCCCAAAAGGCTGGCAGCTTACCCCCGTGTTTGCGACCCCGTCAGAGCCCGAGTACGAACCCGAACAAAAGCCGGCGCCAAAGATTGCCACCTGCCCGACGGTGGCTAAGACAAAACGGCTTACTCGCAGGGTCCGTCGTCGGATCAACCAGGCGACCCGGATGATAGCGCAGGGCGAGACTGCGGAGAAAATCGCCAAGACGCTCGACGTGACGCCGCGGGCCATTGAACAGTGGCGCCAGCGGCATCCCAAGTTTTGGAAACGTCGGTTTGACCACCACATCAAGGCGGTTGTGGCAAAGACCCGAGAAAATGCAGGAACCGATCGCGTCCTGGCGAACCCCGACGAATACCTGCGACTGGCTACCTTAGCCGACAAGTGGACCGTCGAGAACAGAGAGCAGCTTTTCCCGACGAGCGACGTAGATCTTTCGTTGAGCGGTTTCTATCGGACATACTACTTGCCCAACTGCTTGAGTGACACCGTCGAGGAAACGCGTCGGCAATACGACATCGCTTTAAACCTCTGGCGAAGAATCACCGGAGACCCGCCCTTGCGGTTCATCATCAACACGACCCTAGCAAAGTTTCGGGACACGTTGCTTGCAATGAAAGGCCGCGGCGGCCGTCCCTACTCGCCCAATACCGTGCGGAGCAAGCTGGTACAGATCCAGGCCATCTTGGACGCCGCCGGGCCGTCCGGGCCACGTAAGCGTGACGCAGCAGGCCTTATCGCCGCCGTTCCATACTGCAAACCGCCGCGCGAAGAGCAACAGATTCCCCGGGCGATTGCCTTGGATCGGCTCGCGGACGTCTACGAATCCGCCAGGATGATGGATTGCCCGGAAGGTCTGGACTTTCCTCCGGTCTTATGGTGGCGATCGCTATTGTCTGTTGCCCTCAACACAGCCCTGCGCCGGAATAATCTGTTTTCCTTGCGGTGGGAATACGTCTACCTGGAAAAGCATCAGGTTGTAATTCCCGCCGAGCGCATGAGAAAGGGCCGGCGCCCGCACCTTGTTCCGCTCAATGCCGACGCGGTCGCACACCTACGGAGCATCCGGGGCGATGCGACGGCCGACTTCGTCTTTCCGTGGCCATACACGGCGAAAAGCTTTGACGACAAGTTCAAACTCCTACAGGGACTTGCCGGCATTCCGCCCGGGGATCGGTTCGGGTTACAGGCAATTCGTCGGACGGCGGCAAGCCTCTTATGGCAGCAGTGCCCCGAGGCCGCGCAGATCGTCTTGGGGCATCGCTCCTCGTTGATCACCTTGCGTCATTACGTCCAACCCCAGGTAGCCGCAGCCGGCGCGCTCGATCGACTTACCCAGCCCTGGACGTCCCGACCGGGGCCCGACGACGGCGCCAAGCTGCCCCTGCCCGAGCCCGTCATTACCGCCGCGACATTTTTAGGAGGTTCCACACCATGACCGACGAAATCAAAGTCACAGTCTGCAAATATCCCGACCGGGAAAACCTTGTCTTGCGGTACGTCGATCCGTTGACCGGCAAGCAGAAAACGAAATCGGCCGGGACGGCTGACGAAGGCGAAGCGATCGGCGCCGCGGCCGTATGGCAGGATGAGCTGCGAACCGGCCGCTATCACGCCCCGAGCCGGTTGACGTGGGCAGAGTTTCGGCGACGATACGAGGCCGAAAAGATGGCCACCCTTGCCGAGAAAACGCAATTCTCGATGCGTAGCTCTTTCAACCACCTGGAGCGCATCCTAAATCCCGACCGACTGGCGAAGCTGACGGCCGAAGTGATGAGCACTTTTCAAGCCAAGCTGCGGAAAGGTGACGGCGACAAACATCCGCCGATGAGGGACACCACCATTGCCCACCACCTGCGCCATATCCGGGCGGCGCTGAGTTGGGGCGTTTCGATGGGGATGCTGGCCAAGGTTCCCGACCTACACTCGCCCAAGCGGATCAAGGGCCAAACCATGATGCGTGGCCGGCCGATTACCACCGAAGAGTTTGACCGGATGCTGGCGGCGGTCCCCAAGGTTCGGCCGCATGATGCCCCGGCGTGGATTCGGTACCTGACCGGGCTATGGCTGTCGGGGCTGCGACTGGAAGAATCCTCGATTCTTTCATGGGACCAAGACGCCCCGCTCTCTATCGACTTGACCGGCCGGCGGCCCGCCTTCCGAATCTACGCCGAAGCCCAGAAGGCAAATCGGGATGAGATTCTGCCCATGACGCCCGACTTTGCCGAGTGGTTGCAGCAGACCTTTCCCGAGGGCGAGCGGCGCGGGCCAGTGTTCAAGATAAACGGCCTTGTGACCAAGACGCCGATGACATTCCGCGAAGTGGGCGTAGTGGTGTCCGCGATCGGCAAGAAGGCCGGCGTGGTGGTCAACAAGGCCGATGGCAAGTTTGCGTCGGCGCACGACCTGCGCCGGGCTTTTGCCACCCGATGGGCCCCCAGGGTCAAGCCGGCAACACTGCAATTGCTCATGCGGCACGCCAACATTGACACCACCCTGAAATACTACGTCGCCCAAAATGCTGCCGACGTGGCAGACGAGCTATGGGCCAATTTTGGGACAACCAATGCCCGCGGGGATGACAAAAAGGCTGGGTCTGGTAACATTCTTGGTAACACGATGCCCGAAAACGTCAAAATCACCGGGAAATAGGAAGTTCCACATGGGATATCTTGTCGGCACGGATGAAGCAGGATATGGTCCGAACCTCGGCCCACTGGTGATCTCGGCCACGGTTTGGGAAACGCCGGACGGCATCGGCAACGAGGACCTGTTCCAGCGGCTCAGTCACGCCATCGCTTCTCGGCTCGATCAGGTTTCGGCCGCTGCCGGGCCCTGGGTGGCCATGGCCGATTCGAAGCTGCTTTACACGCCGGGCAAAGGGCTGCGCCATCTGGAGCGAGGGCTGTGGGCCGCCCTGGGGCTGTTGGGCTGCCGCCCGCAAACCTGGCGCGACGTGTGGCAAACGCTGGCGCCGGAGGCTTTGGCCCAGATGCCGCTCATGCCTTGGCACGCCGACTACGACGGTTCCGCGCCGCTGGATTATTGCGCCGAGGAGCTGGAGCTGCTGGTCGAGTCGCTGCGCGGGGGACTGGCGGCCGCCGGCGTGCGATTGCTGGCCGTGCGGAGCCGCGCGATCTTTGCCGAGGAGTTCAACGAACTGGTCGAGCGGTACGGTTCGAAAGGAGCCGCCCTTTCGCACCAAACGCTGGCCCTGGCCGCGCGGCTGATCGAGACGCTGCCCGCCGCTCCGATCTCGTTGGTCTGCGACAAACACGGCGGGCGGAATTGTTATGGGCCGCTGCTGGCCGCGCATTTTCCCGAATGGCTGGTCGAAGTCCGCGGCGAAGGGCGGCAGCGGAGCCTTTATCGCTTTGGACCGCCGGAGCGGCGGGTCGACGTTTGTTTTCGCGTGGAAGGCGAGTCCTGCCTGGCGGCGGCACTGGCTTCCATGGCCTCGAAGTACTTGCGCGAGCTGGCGATGCGGGCGATGAACGACTTTTGGTGCCGTCGCGTGCCGGGGTTGCGGCCGACGGCCGGATATCCGGGCGACGCCCGCCGCTTCCATCGCGATATTGCCACGGCACAAGCCGAGTTGCAGATTGCGGATAGAATTCTTTGGCGAGACCGGTGAGGGAGGGAGCAGGACTTAGGGTTCAAGGTTCAGAAGTCTGTCTGCTGAATCTCAAATCTCAGATCCTGTCCCTTGAACCGTGCCCCTTGAAACCTGAACCCTGCCCCCTGACCTCTAACCGCGGAGCGTGTCCCATGGACCTCTACATCATTCGTCATGCGTGGGCGGCCGATCGTGACGACAAGCGATGGCCGGATGACGGCCAGCGGCCGCTGACGGAGGAAGGCAAGACGCGGTTCGCCAAGGTGGCGGCGAGCCTCGTCAAACGCGGCATGAAACTCCAGGTGGTGGGCACCAGCCCCTTGGTCCGTTGCGTGGAGACCGCGCGGATCCTGGCGGCGGCGGCCGGCAAACCCAAGCTGGTCGAACTGGACGAGCTGCGGCCGGGCAGCGACTTGGAGGGCCTGCTGCGTTGGACTGCGGCTCAGACGCAGAAACACGAGGGCATCGCCTGGGTGGGCCATGCCCCTGACGTCGACCGCCTGGCGGCGGCTTTGATCGCCCAAAGCGACGCCTTGCTGCGGTTTGCCAAGGGGGGCGCCGCCGCCATCCGTTTCGATGGCCCGCCCGCCCTTGCCGGCGGCGAGCTGCAATGGCTGGTGACGGCCAAGGTGCTCGGCTGCTGACGGAAACCAAGAAGCTCGTCGGTCATGCTTTAGCATAACGAAACTGAACGCCGGCAACGGCGTTATGCTGAAGCATAACCTACGAAAAAGCCCCGCAACCGACTGCCATCAGCCGGCTGCGGGGCCTGCTTACGCGAGGCGAGAACCGTTAGCGACTTTGCGGAGCGGCGGCGGCCGCCTGGTGGGCGTCCTTGGCTGCCGGAGCGGCCTTGCTGGGGTCGCGCATCTCGACCAGCTTGCCGTCGGCATCCCAGTGCATCCACTTGTCAACTAGTTCGCCGTTGCGATACTCGGCCTGCGACTCCTTCAGACCGTTCGGATGCCAGGTGGTGAAAGTGCCGCTGTAGACACCCGTCTGGTATTCCACTTCGGCTTGTTTCTGGCCGTTCTCATACCACCAGACGAACTTGCCCACGGCGATGTGGTGGTCGTATTGGGCTTCGGTTTTCTTGTTGCCGCTGCGATACCATTCGGTCCAGGTGCCGTGTTTCTGGTCTTCGCCACCCGGCGCGGCCTCGGTGGTGTTGATGCTTCCCTTCCACCAGTCGTAGCTGGGCTCGGGCATGCGGACGACGCGGAGGTAATTGCCCTCGTAATGTTTCTGTCCCAAGGTATACCAACCGACGACCTTGTCGAGCCGTTTGCCGTCCACGTAGGCGGTCTTGGAGTTCACTTGGCCGCCTTGGCCCCACTCCAACACCTCGCCGTCGAGATTGCCATTCTTGTAGGTTGCTTCCAACCGCTTATCACCGTTGGGATACCACCACGACCATTTGCCGTTGCGGGCGCCGTGGTCGAAGTTCCACTCGACGATGTTCTGTCCGTTGCGGTCCTTGATGGTCCAGGTGCCGTCGAGTTGTCCATCGACGAACGTGGCCTCGGAAACGAACGGGCCCTGGAACTCGGTGTCGTGATCGGTGGCGAACAAGTGTCCCTCGTCCTTGGCGAACGATTGGGTCCACTTGCCTTGCTGCTTGCCGTTCTGGAAGACGCCGGTCTTCTGCACCGTGCCGTCCGGGGCATAAGCGGTGTAGGTGCCGTGATTGACGTAGTTCCCCGCGGCGTCCTTGGTGACTTGGCGCTCGATTTTGACGCTTCCGTCAGCGTAGCGCTCGGTCACCAACTCGCCTTCGGCGTCGGAAGTTGCCGAGGGTGCAGGGGCCGGGGCGGGAGCAACCGACGTCGCGGCGTCGCTCTTGGCGGACGTCGAAGCGTCGTCCTTGGCTGGTGGTGTGGGCGTTTCGTTCTTGGCCGGTGGCGTGGGAGCGTCGTCCTTGGCCGAAGGCACCGGGGCTTCGTCAGTGGCCGAGGGCTTCGCAGCGTCGGCCTTGGCCGGCTTCGGTGCGTCGGCCATGTTCCCTTCGGCATCCGTGGACGCCTGCGGCGGGGCCAGGGTGGGCGCACTGTTCGCGTCGGCCGATTCGTCGGCCCGCGTGTTGACTCCCGCCAATAGCAGGATCATCACGCTCGCGACACGCAGAAGAAAATTCGTCGCACACATCGGCAATACTCCTGTGCAAAAGTGATCGGATCGGTTCGCCAAGGGTCCTTCCAAGCTCCCTTGAGCCCTTCCGTGAGCGTCCCTGTGCGCCAGCCGGGTTCTTTCGGAACATAACGAGAGAACGCAACGCCGGCTCGTCGTCCATCTGCCAATGAAATCGGTGTCGGTCGCACCTCGTAATCGCGTTATTTCCTTTTGCCGTTAAGGTAGAGCTAATCGGTACCGTTGATGCCGCCAGAAGGCGGCGTTTGCCCGCAAGGTCTTGCCAGACTACCCAGACTCAATGGCGGGCTTGCGGCAGGAGGTGAGACGGGCCTCCACCTCACGGGTGGCGGCTCCTGCATGGCTTGCGGAGCGGTGAGGTTCCCGCAATAGATATGACGACGAAAACGCCCGGGATTGCCATTCCGGCAGAGTGGCCGAATGAACCGTCTCGACCGTCCGATTGTTGGGGCGGCAGTTGTACTGCCGCCCCTGGCGGCCGTGGCGAAACCGGGGCAACAGTGCAACTGCCACCCCATCATACACACACGGCACACGGCGCCATCACGGCGGGCAAGCCCCCCCGCTACACGCCGGCCCCCTTGCTTCTCACCCCTCGCCAATCGCCTTCATTACGTTGTCGGGGATGTAGAAGTTCGCCGCCACGTTCTGCACGTCGTCCTGGTCGTCGAGACGCTCCATGAGCCTCAATACCTTTTGCGCGACATCCGGATCGGTGATGTCGACGGTATTTTTCGCGATTCGCGTAATCGTGCTCGCCTCGGGCGTGATGCCGGCGTCGGCCAAAGCCTTGGCCACGTCGCGGTAGACCGTAGGGTCGCAGGTGACTTCGAATTTCTCGTCGACACGTTGCACGTCGTCGGCGCCTGCCTCCAGGGCCAACTCCATCAGCTTGTCTTCGTCGACGGCCGTGGCCGCGATGAGGAACAGCCCCTTGCTTTCGAACATCCAGGCGACGCAGCCGGCGCCGCCCAGCTTGCCGTCGGAGAGCTCGAAGATCTTGCGGATCTCGCCGGCGGTGCGGTTGCGGTTGTCGGTAAGCACTTCGCAGAGGATGGCCACGCCGCCGGAGCCGTAGCCCTCGTAGGCGATTTCGTCGAGGGTGCCGCCTTCGAGCTCGCCCGTGCCGCGCTTGATGGCCCGCTGGATGTTCTCCTTGGGCATGCTGACGGCCTTGGCATCGTCGATGGCGTAGCGGAGGCGAAGATTGGCGTCGGGGTCGCCGCCGCCGGCCTTGGCGGCGATGATGATGGCTTTCGCCAGCCTGCTCCACAGCTTGCCGCGCTTGGCGTCGACCAGCGCTTTTTTGTGCTTAATGCCTGCCCAGTGGGAATGGCCTGACATATTTTCAACTCCGGTGAGGGAAGCTCACTTTGTGAGCATCTTTTTTTCCACGATCTTGATCTTTTCCGTATCTTTGTCCCGCCGAAAGGCGTCCACGGCCTTTCGCCAGGCTTCGAGGGCCTTGTCGCGGCGGTTCAGCCTCGTGTAGGCATCGCCAAGATGATCCAGCACGGTGCCGTCGGGCTTCTTGTCGGCGGCGGCCTTCTCCAGTTGCACGACGGCCTCGGGAAGCTGCCCCATGCGAAACAGCACCCAGCCCAGGCTGTCGCGGTAGGCCATGTTGTCGGGCTCGGCCTTGACGGCCTGTTCGATCATCCGTTTGGCCCGCGGAAGCTCCTTGTTCTGGTCGGCCCACAGGTATCCCAAGTCGTTCAGTGCCCCTTCGTCGTCGGGAAACTCGTCGAGCACCTCTTCCAGCCACTCCTCGGCTGCGGGCATGTCGCCGCGAATGACCGCCAGGTTCGACAGCGCCAGGCGGGCCTCGCGAAGCACGTCGCGGGTCTCGGCCGAATCGTGATCGCCGTCGAACGCGCGGACCAACTCTTCGTAGGCCTTGCGCGCCTCGTCGTAGCGTTTGGCGCCGTACAGCACCCACGCCACGCGGCCGCGGAAACGGGCGGAATCCTTCTTCTTCTCGGCTGCGGTGCGGGCGGCGGCCAACGCGTCGCCGGTCCGCTCGGCCAGCGCCAACGCCCCCGCCATATAGAAGTAAAAGGCGGGATTGTCTTCCGGCAGCAGCTTTTCGTCAATGCCGCGCTGAAAAACCTTCACGGCCTCGGCGGCCCGATCGGCCATCAGCAGGCCCACGCCCCATGCCATGAGCACCTCGGCGGCCGCCTTTGGCTTGGCGGCCAGGGCGAACTGGAAGAACTCGCTCGCCGTCTCGTACTGTTTCGCCTCCAGCGCCAGAAGGGCCACGGCTAGGCGGCCGCCATAGCCGAACTTGGCCGCGTCGGCCTTGAGCATGGCCCGGCCGGCGGCGACGATGCCGCGCATCACGTCGGCGTCGCCGGAGATGGTTTGCGACTCGGCCCCCAGCGTTTCCAACACGCTGGTCTTTTCCAGCATGCCGCCCAGGAGCGCCAGCAAGGCGTCGAAACGTTTGCCCTGCCGATAGATTTCCACCAGGCCGCGGTAGCCGGCCAGCGCCGGCCGCTGTTTGAGCAGGGCGACGTACAGGGCCTCGGCCTTGTCCGTCTGGCCAGCCGCCCGATATTGTTCGGCCAAATAGTAGCCCAGCGGCGTGTCGGTCGGCTGCGCGGCGCGGAGTTTTTCCAACCGGTCGATCAGCTCTTTTTTCTTGCCCAGCGCGCCGAGCACCTCGGCCAGCGTTTCGTACGGCGCCGTGCCCTCGTCGTGCAAGTGCTCGGCAAAAGCGGCCTCCAGGGCCTGGAGCGCTTCGGCCGGCTTGCCGCTCTTCGCCTGTACGCGGGCCAGGTGGAATTGCCAGAGGGCCTTGTCGGACTTCAGCCGCTCGGCATTCTCCCACGCCGCCCGCGCCTCTTGCGGCCGGCCGGCGGCGAGGAAACAATCGCCCATCGTTTGATAGGTGGCCGCGGCGTCGCCCAGCAAAGCCTTGGCGAACGGCTCGTCGATGCCGAACTTCTCGGGGTGTTCGAGGGCGACTAGCACGCGGGCGAAATTGTCGGCCGCCTGCGGGTATTTGTCGCTGAAGTGGTAGATGCGGCCCAGCTCCATCCGCAGCAGGACGTCGGTGGCCGTCTCCTTGCCCTGGCCGCGCGCGGCCAGCGCCTTTTCGTAAAGCGCCACGGCCCGCCCCCAGTCATTTTCCTCGCTCAGATAGACGGCTAGGCGACGGAGCAGCAAGGGCTCGGCATCTGTCAGCTCGATGGGCATCAGGGCGTAACGAGCCGCCTCCGAATAGCGTTTCAGGCGGAAGGCCACGCGAACAATTGCCCAATCGACCGCCGCCGACTGCTGATCGTAGCGCAGGGCGCGCTGGTAGCAGCGCAAAGCGTCGGCGTACTGCTCGCGCCGCTCGTGCGTTCGGCCGGCGGCAAACAGGGCCAGCGCCTGCAAGTGATCGCGCTCGGCATTGGTTAGCGGCTGCCGGGCGGAAAGCGGCTGGGGAACGTCCTCGAGAAGTTGCGAAGAGGGCCCCGCAACCGGCTTCTTTGCCTGCGCGGCCGAAGCCCCGCTCCCCTCCGCCGTCACCGCGCCGAAGATCACCAAGGGGGACAGGAAAAAACGCAGCGCCAGAGTGCCGTGGGGGGAAACGGAAACAGAGTTCATGGAAAATCGACCCAAGTCATCCGGAGCGCAGCGAAGGATCTCGCCGTCTTCACCGCGGCTTTCGTTTCGACAACCCTTCCGAGGCCGGGCGTTTTTTGGCCGCGCCGCTGCGTGCAAGCGCCTTCTCAGCCGCAGCGGCCTTCACCGGTGATTCTGGGGACGACGGCGTTTTCTTCTTCGCCGTTTCGGGCTTTCCCGCCGCCGGCGCATCGCCCGTATCGACCGGCTTCTTCCGCGCGGCAGGCTTCTCGTCGGCGGCCGCCTTGGCTTTGCCTTCCACGGCGGCTGCGGCGGCGCTGCCCGGCTTGCCGTCCTTGGCCGCTTTGCCCGCCGGGGCCGGCTCAGGCGGCTTCCGCCGCTTGGGCAAGCGGCTCTCGCAGTCCGGGTTGATCTGCCGCAAAATCTCCCGCAAGTTGGGCGAATACGGATTGGCGGCAAAGTCGGCGCCCAACTCGTGGAGCAGGGAGCCGAATTCCACCCCTTTCGACTTGGCCACGGCCCGCTCCAGTCCCGGCACCGCGCCGGCGGCGACGTCTTTGTCGCTCACCAGATCGAGCACGTGGAGCGCCCGCATGGTCCCCGGGTCGATGGGAATGGCATGTCCGTGCAAGGCCGCCTGGACCACATAGGCCACCGTAAACGGCGTCGTGCCGTCGAGTTTCTCCAGCCACTTCACCGTCGGTCCCAAGTTCTTCTTCCGCCGGTCTTCCAAGTCGAAGTTGAACGTGTTCTCAAAGACGGCGTGCAGCACGCGTTTGATCCGGTTGGCTGCGGCACGCGGGTCCGGCAGGCAGGCCATCACTTCCGACAGCTCCGAAATCGAGGTGACCCGCACCTCGTTCCAGTCGAAAAACGTGTGCACCAGGGCCGCAAAGGCCTCTTCGGCCGCATCGGCGTGGGCGTCTTCCAGGCAGCAGGCGAACAGCAGGTGCTCGATCACCGTCCGCCCGGCGTTGGTGGCCGCCGACTTATAGTACTTCTTAAGGACCTTGTGGACCTTGGCAAACTGGGCGGTGCGACTGACGGCGGTCATGGGGATGGCTCGTGAAGATCGTGGTCGGCCGGCTCCGAGGGCGCGGACGGCTCGTCCTCGGGCGCGGCCTTTTGCGGGGGGAGGACTTGTTGCAGGATCTGCGCCACGGCGATCGATCGCTTGACGCCTTGATCCAGCAAAAAGCTCAGTTTCGGCGTATAGCGAATCTCGATCCGCTCGGCAATTTTCGCCTGCAAGAAGCCGGCGGCGCTTTGCAAGCCGCGCAGCGTCAAGTTCTGGTGCGTTTCGTCGCCCATCACCGAGACGTGAATCTTGGCGTGCCGCAGATCGGCCGAGACCTCGACGTAGGTCACCGTGACGTCCCGGACGCGGGGGTCGTTCAACTCCGCCAGGATCGCCATGCTGACGACCCCGCGGATGGCTTCGGCGGCTTTTTCAACGCGTCGCGACGACATGGCGTGCTCGCTCAGCAGTCGTTCTGGCTCAGGATGACGTTAGTCTCTAAAAGGTCCGGGCGATCTCTTCGATATGGTACGCTTCCAGCACGTCGCCTTCCTTGATATCGTTGAATCCGGCCAGCTTGATGCCGCATTCGAGCCCCTCGCGGACCTCGCGCTGGTCGTCCTTCTCGCGTTTCAACGACTCGATGGGATAATCGCCGACCACCCGGCTCTCGCGGATCAGGCGTATGCGGGCATCGCGGCGGATGACGCCGCTGAGCACGCGGCAGCCGGCGACCGTTCCCAGGCGGCTGATGTGGAACGCTTGCTGCACCAGGGCCCGGCCCAGGTCTTTCTCCTGCCGCTCCGGCTTGAGCATGCCTTCCAAGGCCGCCCGCACGTCGTCGGTCATCTGGTAGATGATGTCGTAGCGGCGGATCTGCACGCCCAGCTTGTCGGCCAGCACGCGGGCCCCTTCGTCGGGGACGACCGAGAAACCGATAATCACCGCATCGGAGGCGTGGGCCAAGTGCACGTCGGCCTCGGTGATGCCGCCCACCGTGGCCTGCAGGATCTTGATCTGCACCTCCTCGTGCTGCAGCTTGGAAAGCTCCTTGCGGATGGCTTCGATCGAGCCGCGCACGTCGGCCCGCAGAATAATGTTGAGCGTCTGCACCTGGCTCTCTTCACCCAGCCGCTCGTAGAGGGTTTCCAGGGTGACGTGCGGCCGGCCGCCGCTGAGTTCGCGCTGGCGGGCCTCGGCGGCCCGCTCTTCGGCCAGTTGGCGGGCCTGGCTGATGTCGCCGAGCACGTAAAAGAGCTCGCCGGCGCCGGGCGCGTTGTTCAGACCGGTGACGTTCACCGGCGTGGAAGGCCCGGCCTCGTCGAGCCGTTCGTCCACTTTCAGCGTGTCGTACATGGCCTTCACGCGACCGTAAGCCGAGCCGCAAACGACCACATCGCCCAGGTGCAGCGTGCCGCTGCGGACCAGCAGCTTGACGATGACCCCGCGGTCCTCGTGCATCTCGGCCTCCAGGCAGGTGCCGCGGGCGGGCCCGTCGGGATTGGCTTTGTACTCGCGCAACTCGGCCACCGTGAGCAGAGTCTCCAGCAGCGTATCGACGCCCTCGCCGGTCGTGGCGCTGGTTTTGACGACCTCGGTTTCGCCGCCCCATTCGCTGGGCAGCAGCTCGTTGGCGGCCAACTGCTCGTAGGCCCGCTGCGCGTTGGCCCCCGGCAGATCGATCTTGTTGAGGGCCACGACGATGGGCACTTCGGCCGCGCGGGCGTGGCTGATGGCCTCTTCCGTCTGCGGCATCACGCCGTCGTCAGCGGCCACGACCAGGACGGCGATGTCGGTCACGTTGGCGCCGCGGGCTCGCATTTCGGTAAAGGCTTCATGGCCCGGCGTATCGACGAAAGCGATGGCCCGGCCGTCCTTCATCACCCGGTAGGCGCGGATGTGTTGGGTGATGCCGCCCTTTTCGTGAGCGGCCACGTCGATGCCGATGATGCGATCCAAGAGCGACGTCTTGCCGTGGTCCACGTGGCCGAGGAAGGTCACGATCGGCGGCCGCGGTTGCAGCTTGGTCGGGTCCTCTTCCTCTTCCAACGGCTGGAGTACCTTCTGTTCGAGGTCCAAGGGACGGGTGAAATTGACCGACACGCCCAATTCGCCGGCCAATAGCTCGGCCATGTCGGGATCCAGGGTAGCCGCGATGTTGCTGATCGCTCCCAGTTCCAGCATTTTAGCCAGAATCGTGCGTGCGGGCACGCCGATGGCTTCCGAAAAACTGCGCACCGTGCAGGGCAACTCGAGCGACACGTTCTCGCGCCGCGGCGCCGCGGTGTTGGCGCCCGTTCGCCGGATGTGGGTGCGTTTCCGCAGGGAAGTGGTGCCGCCCTCTTCTTCATCTTCCGGCTTGCGGCGGCGGACGCTGGCCGCCTTCTTGCGTTTCAGTTGCCGCTGCTCGCGGCCGCCCAGGGTGGTTGCCGCTCCCTCCTCTTCGCGAAGCGGAATAATGCTGCGCACCCCGCGGCGGGGACGCTCCCGGCTGGCCGGCGACGGTGTTTCGGAGGCTGGCGCAACCGGCGCCTGTTCGTGAGTCGGGCCTTTGGCGGCCTCGGCGGCAATGCGCCGCTGCTCATGCTTGCGGAGATGTTCGGAAAGCGGCTTGGTACCCGCTTTGCTCGCGCGGATGGCGTCCTTGGGAAGCCGGATGTCCGGCTTCTGCGGGGCGGGCTCGCTCGCTTTGGGCCGCACGGTGGGCCGCGACATCGTCGGCAAGGGGGCCAACTTAATCGCCGGCCCTCGGTCCCGCTCCCGCTCTTTCTCGCGTTCCTTTTCCCTTTCCCGCTTCTCGGCCTCTTTTTTTGCTTTCTCCTTCTCCCGCTCCTTGCTTTCCGCCACGGCGGCTTCTTTTTCCTTGGGCCGCGTTTCCTTGGGCTGCGTTTCCTTGGGGGCCACCGGCACGGGCGGCGTCTCTTCCGCTTTCTTCTTCGCTAGCGGCGGCCTCTCGGGCCGAGAAGGAAGCACCGGAATTCTGGAGGGAGTCGTGCCGCCCGGAGCAATGTAGTCTTCACGACGGAAAACGGGCGGAGCCGTGGCGGTCGAGGCCTCGGGATGTCCCAGCGGGGCGCCCCGCCCCGCTGCCGCGCCTGCCTTGCCCCCGTCGATGAAGGCCGTCACCCTTGCCATCTCTTCGTCGGTCAAGCTGGCCAGCGCAGAGCCTTTTCCCGTGACACCCGCCTTGGTGCAAATGTCGACCAGCACCTTGCTGTCGAGCTTCAGTTGTTTCGCTAATGCGTAAATGCGGATGGGCAAAGGGCCGCTCCCTGTGAAAAGTGGCGTCGAGCTGTCTGCGATTGCGGTCTAGGGCAAAGGCTCCGTTACTGGGCGGCGTCATCGGCTGACTCCGCGGGATGCTCCGCCGACTCGGATTCCGCACGGCCCGCCTCGCCCGCCGAGGCAGGCGACTGCGGTTCCGTACCGGTCGACGGGGCAGAGGCTGTTTCGTTTGGCTCGCTGGCGGGGGCAGAAGCTATTTCGCTTGGCCCGCCGGCAGGAGCAGGCGAGGCCGCGGTTTCCGCGGCCTGTTCGATGACTTCCGCCGGCTTGCCATCGGCGTAATAGGCCGACTGGGTGGCGGCCGCTTCCGCCGCCTCGGCCGCCTCCAACCGTTCTTGTTCGCGTTGTTGCCGGCGCTGCTCGGCGGCGGCCTTTTCCGCCTCGGCCGCCTTGCGCTCGGCCTGCCCGACGATCACGTCCACTTGCTCGGCCGTGAGCGAGCCCATTTCCATCAGCGACTCGGGCTCGATCACCGACAGGTCGTCATAGGAGAGAAAACCCTCGCCGACCAGGCGTTCGGCCAAGTCCGACTCCACCCCTTCCAACGACGAATAACCCGCCACGGCATTTTCGATCTGCTCGTCGAGCTCCTCGCGCGTCATGATTTCGATGTCCCAGCCGCAGAGCTTGCTGGCCAGGCGAACGTTCTGCCCCCGCCGGCCGATGGCCAGCGAAAGCTGATCCTCCTGCACCAGCACGATCGCCCGGCCCAGCATCTGGCAGAGGATCACTTCCTCGACCTCGGCGGGCTGCAAGGCGTTGGGGATGAGCACTTGCATGTCCTCGCTGAAACGGACGATATCGATACGTTCGCCGGACAACTCATCGACGATGTTCTTGATGCGATTGCCGCGCACGCCCACGCACGCCCCCACGCAGTCGACCCGCTGATCGGTGCTGCTGACTGCCACCTTGGTGCGGTAGCCGGGTTCGCGGGCGATGGCCCGAATTTCAATCACGCCTTCGGCGATTTCCGGGATTTCCTGCTCGAACAGGCGCTGCACCAACTGTGGCTTGGTGCGGCTGAGGATGACTTTCACCCGGCTGCCCGCCTTCTTGACTTCGTACACGGTGGCCCGCACCCGCTCGTTGGCATGGTGCGTCTCACCGGGGATCTGTTCGCCGCGGGGGAGAATCGCCTCGACGTTCGACAGCGTGACGGTGGCTGCCCCTCCCTCGTAGCGCTGGATGACGCCGGTGACCAACTGTCCGCGCAGTTCTTCGTATTCGGCGAACAGCGTGTCGCGTTCCGCCTCGCGGATTTTCTGGATCATGACCTGCTTGGCGGTCTGCGCGCCGATCCGCTCGGACATCTCGGTCGGTTCCATGGGCACGCCGTTATGCGAGCCGCGGATCGAGCCGTCGGCCCGGTCGATCTGAACAACGACCTCTTCCTCTTCGCCATAGTGCTTCTTCGCCGCCGAGACGAGGGCAGCCTCGATGCCGGCAAAGACGATTTCCTTGTCGATGTTCTTATCGCGGTGGATCGCGTCGACGATCCGCAGCAGTTCGTTGGGATCCATTCGCTCTCGCTTTCGCTTGCTTCGCCGATATTCTCCACGCCCCGCTCGACCCACCAAAACGGCCGAGACGCTTCAAAATCTTACGTTACCACAACTTAGTGGCCCTCGTAATCTAGTAAGCATATCGGCCGCCCTCGGGGGTGTCAAGGCGGCCGGGGCCTGCCTTCCAAGGGGTAAGCACCGTTATCAAAATTAGCAAAATATTGCCGGGCGCGAAGGGGGTGCCGGGCAACCAAGGCAGCGTTCGTTCCGGTTTTGCCGGCCTTGACGGACGGGCGGCCAACATCGACAATAAACCCCACTCTTGGGGTTGTCATTTATCGATTACACGGCACTGCGAGGACCAGCGAGCACCCGTCATGAAGACCAAGACACGTACGGCGAAGACCAAACACAGTGGCAAACTCACCCTCAAAGACCGCCTTTCACGGCTGACCCATTATCGGGCCTGCCAGCTCTTGGGGCCCGCCGGCCCGCAGTTGATCCGTCAAGGGGCGGCTTTCGACGACATCGACGTCGACCGCGACGTCTATTTTCGCGGCGATCTGTTTCGCTTGAAGCTCCGCGGGGTGGGCGCCGGCGGCCGGGACGTCGTGGCCACCATTACGGCCATGGCCGGGGCGAAAAACCGGCTCCGCTTCAACTGCACGGCCTGCGAGGGCCTCTGCGCGCACATCGGCGCGGCCGTTTCGCTCGTTCTGGAGGAGAAGACGATCCTCGGCCTGGCCGCCGCGCCCGACGAGCGCCGGCCGCTGGAGCTCTTGAACGAGCAGGAGTTGCTCGATCAGGCCCTCCGCGACCGCCAGGAACGGGCGCGAACCGAGAAGTTTCGTCTCGCGTCCTCCGATTCGGCGCGGCCGTGGACCGATTACACGATCACCAGCGCGCTGTCGGGCAAGACCTATCGCGTGGCATTGCGCGGCGAAGACCGGGGGCAGTCGTACTGCTCCTGCCCCGATTTTCGCACCAATACCCTCGGCACCTGCAAGCACATCCTTTATGTGTTGCACCGCCTCCGGCAGCGTTTTCCGGCGGCGGCGCGCCGCAAGCCCTATCGCAATCGCGAGGCCTTCGTCCACGTCCTCTACGGCGAAGAGGTCACGCTCCATCTGCAACTCCCGGAGCGTCCCCCTGCCGAGCTGGTCGACGCGCTGGGCGCGCTGGCCGGCAAGCCGATCGACGACGTGCGGCGGCTTGTCGACGGCATGGCCCAGCTCGATCGTTTGGGCCGCAATATTACCGTGTATCCTGACGCCGAGGAGTTGATCCAACGCCGGCTGTTCCAGCGGCACATGTCCGAGCGGATGGCCGAGATTCGCAAAGACCCGGCGCGGCACCCGCTCCGCAAACAACTGCTGAAAGTCGAGTTGCTCCCCTATCAGCTCGACGGGATCGCCTTCGCCGCCGGGGTCGGGCGGGCTATCCTGGCCGACGACATGGGCCTGGGCAAGACGATTCAGGGCGTCGGCGTGGCCGAGCTGCTGGCCCGCGAGGCCGGCACCGGCCGCGTGCTGGTGGTTTGCCCCGCCTCGCTCAAGTCGCAGTGGCGGAACGAGATTCGCCGCTTTTCCGAGCGCACCGTGCAACTGGTCACCGGCGGCGCGGCCGAGCGGGCGCGGCAATACGACAACGACTCCTTTTTCACCGTCTGCAATTACGAGCAGGTGCTACGCGACATCCTGGCCATCGAACGCGTCGCCTGGGACCTGATCATCCTCGACGAAGGGCAGCGGATCAAGAACTGGGAATCGAAGACGGCACGGGTCATCAAGGGCCTCCGCTCCCCGTTCGCGCTGGTCCTCAGCGGCACGCCGATGGAGAATCGGCTGGATGAACTCTACTCCGTGGTGCAGTTTGTCGACGACCGCCGGCTACCCCCCGCCTTCCGCTTCTTCCATCGCCATCGCGTGGTGGACGAGAACGGCAAGGTGCTGGGGTACAAAAACCTGGATCAGTTGCGGGAGAATCTGCGGCCGGTCTTGCTCCGCCGCACGCGCGAGTCGGTGCTCCAGCAGTTGCCACCGCGGACCAGCGAAATCGTCCGCATTCCGCCCACCGACGAGCAGATCGAGCTGCACGCCGCCCACATGCGCACCGCCACGATGATCGCCCGCAAGGCGTACATTTCCGAAATGGACCTGCTGCGGCTGCAAAAGGCCTTGTTGATGTGCCGCATGTCGGCCGACAGCACGTATCTGGTCGAGAAGCAAGCGCCCGGCTATTCGAGCAAGCTGGAATACCTGGGGGAACTGATCGACGGGTTGTTCGCCGAGCCGGACCGCAAAGCACTGCTCTTTTCCGAGTGGACCACGATGCTCGACCTGATCGAACCGATGCTCGCGCGTCGCAAGCTGGAGTACGTGCGGCTGGACGGCTCGGTGCCGCAGAAGAAGCGCCAGCAACTGGTCGGCCGTTTCCAGGACGACCCGGGTTGCCGCTTGTTCATCGCCACCAACGCCGGCTCGACGGGGTTGAACCTGCAGGCGGCCAACACGGTGATCAACGTCGATCTGCCCTGGAACCCCGCCATCCTCGAACAGCGGATCGGCCGGGCGCACCGCATGGGTCAGCGTCAGCCGGTGCAAGTGTACGTGCTAGTGACCGAAGAGACGATCGAAGAGAACCTGCTGGCGACGCTGTCGGCCAAACATGACCTGGCGCTGGCGGCCTTGGACGCCGAATCGGGCGTAAGACAGGTCGAGATGAAGAGCGGGATCGAGGAGTTGCGGCGGCGCTTGGAAGTGTTGCTGGGCGCCAAGCCCGAAGCGCCTCTCGATGTTACGCGGCGTGAGGAGGTCGACGGTCAGACGGAGCGGCTGGCCGAGCACCGCGATCGTCTGGCGGCGGCGGGGGGCGAGATGTTGGGCGCGGTTTTCAGCTTCCTCGGTGAGCTGGTCACGGCGGATCAAACGCCGCCGCCCGCCGAGCCGCTGGTGGCCCAGGTGCGCAGCCGGCTGAGCGAATGCGTGGAGGAAGACTCGTCGGGCCGGCAACGGCTCACCGTGACCCTGCCCAACCGCGATGCATTGGACGCCCTGGCCCAGACGTTGGCCCGTCTGATGCTGGCCGGCGGCAAGGTCGGCTAACAAGCGGCGGGTAATTTTGGGTCACGCACGGCGTGGCCGCCCCGCCTGTCAGGCGGTGGACGCTTCACCTTACTCGCAACCGACTTCCAGAAAGCGGAACGGTGATCGGTAAACCCGGCGTATGTCCCGGAAAGGCGACCCTTTCATCCACGGCTTGTCGCGCGTGAAGTTCCGCAGTTGGAATCGCGTATTGTCGGTCTTTTCGATCACACATCCCTGGCTGAGGCGGAAACGTTTGACGATACCGGCTTGATCGCAGAACGCATCGAACGCTTTCTGCCAGTCGGCCAAAAACTTCTTGAAGTTGCCGCCGGAGCCAAGCGGGCGGCCGTGCAGCGCGCTTCCGGCTGGTACGTTCAACGGCGTCTCGCCGCTGCTGGTCCGCTCGGTGACGGCATAAACTTGGTTGACACACAGCAGTACAGGTCGGGAGCGGTCCAGCTTCCCGTCCCGCATACGATAACCGACGTATAGGGCCCTTAGCCGAGGATCCGCCTTGTAACGCTGGTAGATCCGGCCGGCGCGATCCGACCGGCTCACGTCGAACATCGCGGGGGCCCCGGCATTCAGGCAACGGATGCCGATCACGCGCGGGATGTCTCTGCGTTTCTCTGCGACTCCGGTGAGATAGTTTTCAACGGAAGAATTGACGAAGGCGTTCAAGAACCGCTCTCGTGCCCGGTCCGACGGATGGTTTCCCATTCCGGCCGCCGCCAGCCCGGCCTTCACCGATTGCTGTAACCATAACACGAATCGTTCTGCCGCGTGCTCCGGATCCGCCTGCAAAATGGCACGAAGGGCCGGATGCGCGATTCGTTCGATTTGGTCACTGCGACGTGCGGGATCGCACAGATTGTGCAGCAATTCCGTTGCCGGCTCACGCGTAACCGTTCACGGGTCGGCGACCGTAGAAGCGGCGTCTCGCCGCTTTGTGCGAGCGAATGGGCCCCGATAACGCCGAAAAACGCGGCGAGACGCCGCGTCTACGGGGGTGTGAACGGTTACGCTCGGCTTGATCGGCTGCCCATTCTGGGTCACGCCCACCGGATCAAGCTTGTGGCCAGACTGCCGCGAGCGGTTCCAGTTGAATGCGCTGAGGTCGATCTTGGAATATCCGTCGCCCAAACCATCTTCAAAGAACGGCATCAACTCGACCGGCTCCACCTGGGGAAGACCATTTGTCAGGACCGGGCCGTTTTCCTGTACCTTCTCCCGCCAGGCTATAAGATCTTGAGCGCGAGCGTACCACCGCGGATTCTCGATCGCTGTCGCCGAGGGCAAGTCGCAGCCGAGGATGATCGCGTCCACAGCGTGGTTAATCAGGTCGCCTTTTTCTTTCTCTTCGGCTTTACGATACTCCGGCAACAGGATCGAATGATACAGGGCCGTGTGGCGACCGGAAGTCCAGCTTGCGTGGCACGGCTTCTGCGTTAGTCCTTCGAGTCCGCTGGCCAAAAACCGGGCCAACGGGCGCGGTCCCTTTTGGGTGCTGGTTATCGTCACGAGGTTATTGGCCAACATCCCCAATTCCTTCTCCACCTCGTTACCGTTGCCGGACCGCGCCAGCAACTTTAGCATCCCCTTCTTGATCGTGTGGAACAAATGGGGAGTTTTGAGCCGGCCGACGTAGTCCGAGTAAGCCTGATAGGCGTCTTGATGAACGCTCATCCGTGCGGCGAAGGCCGTCCGTGGTCCCTTTTGGGAATTGCACGTGCTGCAAGCCGGCAGAATGTTGAGGTACGAATCAAAGGCGAATTGGCTTCGGGGCAGCAGGTGCTCGACTTCGTGAATCGCGTTCTGCCGGCCGCAGTAGGCATACCGACCGTCAAACTCCTTCTTGAACATCTCGAGCCGGCTGGAAAAACCATACTGGGGGCCGTGCCAGTACATCTCCGCCGCCTTATCCTCGGGGACCTCGCGCCGGTTCTTCGCTTTGCCTGCCAACACGTCGAACGCCACGCGCTCGACCACCACCCGGTCGATATGGCCGTCCGCCAACGGCAGCAGACGGCACTCCACGAACCGCCAGATACGGCGAAAAAGAATCTGCTGGGTGCGGCCGAAAAGATCGCTCTCGAAGACCTCCGCGCGGCTAGGAATTTGCTTTCCGGCGAGGAAGTAGTCAACGAATCGGAGCGAGTGTTCGCGGCAATACCGGACCCGACCTCCCTGCCCACCGTGTACAATGTCGGTAAGATTTCGGCTATAGGTCCTGCCCCAGTTTTCCTTGAACTGCTCGATCAGATCCCCAGTGCATTCCCTCCCAACCCGCTCCCGCAGGTTCTTGTACACGTGGTTCTTTCGCCGATCGATCTTCTTTCGCTCTTCTTTCGCTGCCGCTTCGTCGAGCGTTCGCGTCTTGCGATACCAGCGGGCCAATGCGTCCAATTCCGCGATCCAATGGTCGATGGAACGCCGGAGCGCCCCGGCGTTTTCAGAAACGTCGAAGACCGGTTTCGTCCACACATAAAGCGCCTGCTGCAAGCGGCCCTTGGCGTCGTTGCCGGCACGCGGTACGTTGCGCCGGCAACCTTCCCATTGGCATTTCGTCGGGCCGCGGTTCTCGAATCGGGCCGGCCGAAGTTCGGCGTCCCGTCGTCGAGACTCATTTAGATGCTTCGAGCAGGCCCGCAAAACCTGATCTTGCTGCTGGATTGGAATGCTCTGCTGGATTTCACGGCGAAGCGCGTCAAAAAACTCCGCGCGTGAGAACGACAACGCTCGCGTACCCTCGTCTGTTTCCTCCTCGGGCTCGTAGCTATAACCCCGTCGGCGGCAAAAGCGAACGACGTGGTCCGCGTTCGGGACGCCGTGTAGAGCCTGGGCCAGCCGGCGCAGACGGCGTTCGTGCGTTTTTCGCGTGCGTCGCATTCGCCGGGCCATCGCCCGGGGTTGCACTGCCGAGTTGAGCGGCTTGGCATCGACAACGATTGTGCCCGCGTACAGGACGCGGTTAGGCGCGTCCGGCGCATGCTCGACCAACGCAACGCCGATGTTGCGCGAGCCGAAATCAACCGCAAGGGTACAGGACATCGGTCGTGCCCTCCCGCGAACCTCTAGCGATGCCGAAATCCCTGGGAGGTTCGCGTTTTCCGTAACACCTTATCGTCCAACGGATTGCACATGGGCGTCTCTGGCGTCGAACTCTCTCCACGCCCGCCAAAGGCACAGGTTCGCGAATTCGCCGCCGCGAGACGGCCCCATCTATGGGTTTTAAGAGGGTGCCGTCGCAACGGGTGAAGAGGAATCAGGTTGATTGAAACTGCCGCCTTGTCGGCCACTCGCTCGACGACGATAACGTCGCAACAGGTGAAGAGGAATCAGGTTGATTGAAACCTTTCGTCCGACGGACGTCCTTGCCGGATTCCATGTCGCAACGGGTGAAGAGGAACCAGGTTGATTGAAACGGAGCGAGCCGCCGGTAGCACGGCGGCGCCTTGCGGGGTCGCAACGGGTGAAGAGGAATCAGGTTTTCGAGCAAGCTTCAACTCGCAAAGAAAAAACATGGACTCACCACATAGGCCGGTCTCATCTCGGCAGGCTTCTCTGTACCTGCCGGGCAGTGCCGGGGACTGTCCAATCCTCGGGTGCTGAGCACCGGCCGTGGCTCTTTTCAACCGCCACCTGATGTTCGAATTGTCAAAGAGCGCCCTATGTGCATCCGCGAACGTAGTCCCCGCGGAATGGAATGTCAATCCCCCGAGTCGCCGTTTTTTCCGGTAACGGCGTGTGGCGACCGAAAGCCGGTATTTCCTGCCCGCGCTCCGATTGCCATAGCGAACCGCTGAAAAACGCGGCGGGCAAGCCGGCTAAACAATTCGGGACTTTCGACGCCCAATTATAGTTGCGCCGCGGTCCGAAGCCGGCTTCGCAGCCGCAACGGCCGGCGATCTCACCAGCCTTCCGGCCGCACGCCGCCCTCGGCGCTCAGGATGCGCCAGCCGGCCTGGCCGTTGCCGAGTTTTTGCCGCGACATGTGCACGAGCACAAAAAACGACTTCCGTTCGCCCTGCTCTTCATAGGTCGCCGCGTAGTATTGATCGACCCAATCGTTGTCGTCTTCGCGGCCTTCGCCCCCGGTCTGATAGAAGCGCACCTGGGCCTTGGGCCCCAGGGCGAGCAGCGTGCGGACCACCGGCAGTTTCACGAACTTGTTGAGGGCGTCGCGCTGTTGCGGAGTGTGGCGATAGTAGTCCCACAGGCGATCGTCCAGCGGCTGGCGAAACTGCGGCGACTGGTACAACTGAAAGGCTTTCTGCGGCTCCTCCTGGCTGAGATAGCGGAACCAGAGGGCCGAGAATTGCCGGGCCTCGCTACGGATCATCCAGCGGTAAGCCAGCAGATCGGCGGGTGCGAGGGCGAGGAATAAAAGCGAAAGGACCAGGCCGGGCCAGGCCAGCTTGCGGCCAATCAATTCGCCCTTGCGGCTGCGAATGCGGCGCAGTCCCCAAACGCTGAAGATCGTTCCCAGCGCCGGCAAGGCCCAGAGCAGCGGATCGACCATGGCCAGGGGGGCCAACAGTCCGAAAATCAATCCCGCCACGGCCTGCGGGGCCAACGCCCGATAGGCCGCCAGGTCGGCGTCGTGCGGATCGGTGATGTGGACGTCGGGGACGCTGGGACGCATGATCGGGTCAAGGGGTCCGAAACTTAGCGCTCGGGCGGGCAGATGCTATCGTGCTCGGCGACGTTCGCCTGCACTATGACGCGGCGGGCCGTGTACTTGGGCATGAACTCGGCGTGCGGATCGAACACGAACTCCTGTTTCTTCCATTGCTCGGGGGTGGCCGAGCGGCAAAACGTGCCCAACGACATGCGTTGCATGAATCCCAGCCACTGCCGGTCCGGCGCCAAGCCCATGAACATACGCTGTTCGGGCTGGAAACCGTCGAAGAGGAAGTTGCGGGCCAAGGGGGCCGTGTGCAGCGTCATCACCAGGAAGCAGACGAGCACCCAACCCACCCACAGGGAAAACAGCGCGCCGCCCACCTGGTCCACCCGTTCCGGGAAGCGAACTTTCACCCGCGACACCTGGTCGGTGAAGGTACGCAGCACCGCCATCGCCACCGCAAACAGCAACCACAGGACCACAAAGTCGGCGACATACGTGACCTTCGGCGCCCAGCCTTCCAGCAGTTGGGTAACGGGCTCGAAGAAGTTCGTGGCCAAGAGGGCCGCCGTCACGACGTTGATCAAACGGATCGCGTTGCTCCACATGCCCTCGGCATACGTCATCGCCACGCAGGCGAAGAGGACCAGGACGAGCAGGAGCGGGAAGATCGAGGTCATGGCATTCTCCGCACTATTGCTTCAAGACGCGTGTCAACTCGGGCAGCGAGGTGATGCCGCGGGCCACCAGCAGGATGCCCTCTTCCTGGAAGTTCTTCATGCCGTCTTTGCGGGCAGCGTGCCGCATGATGTCGAGCTTGGCCCCGGCCGCCAGCGCCTTGCGGACCGTGCTGCCGACGGTGAGCACCTCGAACAGCGCGGTGCGGCCAAAATAGCCGGTGGCTCCGCACACCTGGCACTGCTCCTTGGGCTGTTCCGGGTTCGGCTGCGGCGGGCGGTAAAAGGCCTGGACGCGTCCGGCGGGGATGCCCATCTGCTGCAGCATTTGCGGCGTGGGCGGGAAGGCCTCTTTGCAGGCATCGCACAATTTTCGCACCAGCCGCTGGCTGACGACTCCCGTAATGGCCTCGGCGAACTCGGCCGGCGGCACCCCCAGGGCCATCACCCGCAGCAGCGCCTCGGCCGCGTCTTTGGCGCGGATCGAACTGATAATCAGCCGCTCGTTCTTGGCGATCTGCTGGCACAGCAGACCGAGGGTCTCGGCGTTGACCAGGTCGCGGACCAAGACGACGTTGGGCTCCTTGCGAAACAGGCTGGGCAGCACGTCGACGGGTGACTGGCCCTCGGCTTCCTTGTAGGTGGTGACGGGGACGTTTTCCACCGTTTGATAGGGATGCTCCTCGGCTTCCACGGCGGCGAACTCGCGGACGAAGCGGTCGCAGTTCTGCAACGCCACGTCGACCGTGCTGCGCAGGCCGCCGGTGGGCAGGGCCGAGAACAGCACCAGCCCCTTCCGCGTGGCGAGCAGCTCCATGACCTGCTCTTGCAGCTTGGTGCGCAGGCCCAACTCGTCGAAGGTGTAGAAGCGGACCTTCTTGTCTTCGAATTGCAACAGCACGCGTTCGCCGCCGGCGGTGCCTTGCGAGGTGAGACTGGCCCCATAGCGAACGGACTTGTGTTCCGCGACAAAGTTCCCCTCCTGGCGGCCCTGGCGATCCTGCGGATTCAGACCGCAGATCAGCTTCAGCGATTCCAGGGCGGAGTCGGCCCGCTCGCGCTCCTTTTCCGCGCCGGCAATCCACACCCCGTCGACCATCGTCCGCACCACCACGCCTTGTTGCGTATAATCGAGCATCAGCGACGATGCGCGGCCGGCAAAGGCCTCGGACAACATTTGCCGCGCCGCGTTCCAGCCGGGCGACTGGCGGGCCTGCAGCAAGCGGGCGTTGCCGACCGCCGCGTCGGGCCCGCTCTCGGCCGAAAGCTTCACCGCCGCGCCCGCTTCGCGCGGATCGCGTTTTTCCGCGGCCATCTTGATACCGACCTTGCCCAACTGCTCGGCCAGCCAGTGGCGCAGATGCTCCCGCGTCAGCACCTGCCGATCATTATCGACTTGCTTGTTGCGCTTGACCACGTAGGTGGCAAAGGGCGCCACGTAGGCGACGATCAACAAGGGGAAGCCGATCCAGAACAAGGGAACAATCCACAGGAACACGAATCCGAGCATGAAGCTGCCGAAGACGACGGAGTTCCAGCGGGCAAAATTCAGATTCAGCTCCTGGCAATCCGTGCTGACCCAGTCGGTGGTGTAGACCCAGAGCAGGAAGATCAACCAGGCGGCGAGAATCTTCAACCAACTGAGATAAAAGCCCGGCCCGCGGAAGTCTTTTCCCAGCGGCGTGTTGGCCCAGTCGTCGGCGGGGAGGGGGGCGGGGGCGCCCGCGGCGCCAGGGGCCCCGGGGGCGGGAGCGGCGGCGGACAATGTACCCGCCACCGCCGCCAGCACTACGGTCAGCATCGCGACGATGAGCAGCAAGCGGGACGTGGTGGCCATAAATCGTCGATCCGGAATCTTCCCCGTGCCCATTACAACATCGCCGACTCTTTGAGCATGATGCCCTTCAACGCCATCTTGAGCGCCTCCGGGTTGGGAGCCACCTCGAACGCCGTGGCCCGGTCGATCATCTCCCGCTCGACCAGGTCGCGCAGGCTCATGGTGAAATCCTGCATGCCGTCATCTTTGTTGATGCGGATGGCATCGGCCAGCTTCTCGTCCTCTCCGTTGAGGAGCAGCTTGCGCACCGTGGGATTGAAGGTCATGATCTCGTTGGTGGGAACGCGGCCCACGCCCGGCTTGATCGAGGGCAGCAGCTTTTGGGCAATAATGGCTTTCATGTTGAAAGCCATGGCACTGCGGAGCGCGGGATGCATGTTCTGCGGGAAGAGGTCGAGGATACGGCCGATCGTGCTAGGGGCCGTCGAGGCGTGGATCGTGCCGAACACCAAGTGGCCGGTTTCCGCGGCCTGAATGGCCGTTTCGAACGTCTCACGGTCACGCATTTCACCCACCAGCATGACGTCCGGGTCTTCCCGCACGGCGTGCTTCATGCCGGTGCCGAAGTCCTTCACGTCCATGCCGATCTCGCGCTGGTTGATCAGGCACTTGTCGTCGGTAAAGGTGAACTCGATGGGGTCTTCCAAGGTGAGAATGTGCTTGCGGTAACGGTGGTTGATCCAGTCGAGCATCGAGGCGATCGTCGTGCTCTTGCCCGAACCGGTCACGCCGGCCAACAGCACCATTCCCTGGGAATATTCGCAGAGACCGGCCATCGAAGGCGGCAGAAAGAGATGCTCGAAATCGGGGATGACGTTGTTCACGCGCCGCGCCACCATCCCCACCTGGCCCATCTGTTGCAGCACGTTCACGCGAAACCGCCAGTGCTTGCCCTCCAAGTCCAGGGTATGGGCGAAGTCGACCCCGCCGTCCTCGTCGAAGATGCGTTTCCGCCGCTCTTGCAATTCGAGCATGGGAAAGATGAGCCGCACCATCTCTTCCGTGTCGATCGGCTCGCGGTTCAGCGGCCGCAACGTGCCGTGCACGCGGACCACCGGCGCCGTGCCGACTTTCAAGTGCAAGTCGCTTCCCTCGAGCTTGACCAGCGCGCGGAAAAGCTTGTCGATTTCCAGCTCTTGCGTTTTGGCAACAAAACGTTGACGTGTGGGGTCGGCAGTAGCCATGGTTAAGGGGCGGAGAGCGAGGGATTCGCCGATTCGGCTTTCATCAAGCGGACGGGAATGCCCCGCCGCTGCATCACGCGTTTGGTTTCTTCAATGGTGTACTGGCCATAGTGAAAAATGCTGGCGGCCAAGGCGGCGTCGGCGCCGCCGATCAGGATCGCGTCGGCCAGGTGTTCCGGACACCCCGCCCCACCGCTGGCCACCACCGGAATCGAAACCGCATCGGTCACGGCCCGGGTAATCTCCAAGTCATAGCCGTCCTTGGTGCCGTCGGCGTCCATCGAGGTCAGCACGATCTCGCCGGCCCCCAACTGTTCGACTTCGCGGGCCCAAGCCACAGCCTCCCGTCCGGTGCCGATCCGGCCGCCGTTAATGTGCACCTCCCAGAATTCCGTTCCGTTCTTGACGACTCGTTTGGGGTCGATGTTCACCACGATACACTGGCTGCCGAAGCGGCGGGCGGCCTGGCGGACGAACTCGGGATTCCGGCACGCCGCCGAGTTGATCGAAACCTTGTCGCACCCGGCGTTGAGCAGGGCGCGGATGTCGTCAATCGTACGAATGCCGCCGCCCACGCACAGCGGCATGAAGATCACCTCGGCGGTGCGGCGAACCACGTCGAGAATGATATCGCGCTGCTCGTGACTGGCCGTAATATCGAGGAAGACGAGTTCGTCGGCCCCCTCGGCCTCATAGCGTTCCGCCACCTCGACCGGATCTCCGGCGTCCCGGAGATGGAGAAAGTTGGTACCCTTAACCACCCGGCCCCGATGGACATCGAGGCATGGAATGACCCGCTTAGCAAACATTAAGATTTACTGTAATCCGCTTTTCGCGCGCGGTCAACACCACCCGTCGAATGAGGGGGGACGTGCTGCGGCACGACCGCCTTCGGCTGTCAGGAACATGGTCGGGGCGGCAGTTGGAGCTTAGCTTAGTTGGGGCGGAAGTTGCACTGCCGCCCCGGAGGTGCGGCCTACCACAGAACGCCTGTTACGCGGCGCGGCGAGCACTGCCCGCAGCCGCCAAGCGGTCGATCTCCTCGCGCGGCTTAATAGCCAGCACCAACTCGCCTTTTTTCGAAACCTGCTCGACGAATACCTGCGACTGCTGGTGAAGCATGCGGGGTACGAAGAACCATAGGCGAGCCGACGCGGGAGAGTCCAGTTCGGCGGGCACAATCAACACGTCCACCTTCCCCAGCGAATTGGCCAACCGGATCAAGGTGTCGGAGAGATTGCCGGGCACAAGCTGTACGCGGGCGCCGGTGCCCCGCAGCAGTTGGTGAACCTCCTTTAGGGAACGGCTCGGCGCACTGGCCTCGGAACGGCCTTCAAACGGGTCCAGGCCGACATAGTGAACGTTGCCCGGAGCCGACGCACGCCGATGGGCGACCTCGATCATTCGCTGTGCCCGGCGGCCATCGCCGACATTCAACTCCACGATTTTTTGTGCGCAGTGGCGATAAATTGCCCGGTAAAGTGGGCGATCGCCGGAGGGCTTGGAGAAATGGAAAAGATGTAACAGTCGCAGTCGGCTGAAGAATGGCAACGTCCCCTCCCTGGCGGTAGTTGTCGTCCACGGTGCGACCAGTGGCCGCCGTCTTTTGTTGGCTCTTCTAGAGAGAGTTTCGACCAATGGCACGCGAATGGTTCAGCCGATTCGGCAGCCATCTGGCCGGTACAGTTAAACCGGTGGCAGCGGCGGTGGGTAGCGACCGCTTGCCCGCGTTGATGGATAGCCCCACCGCGAAAACCCCGGCCTCGAAGAGAGAGGCCCGCCGGCCGACCTAACGGGTTCGGAACACGGGTTACCGTAACGACTTGTGGCCGTCTCGGCGCGTACCATGCGGGGCGGCAAACGTCGCTTGCCTTCGTGGCCCGCCCGTGTCAGACTGAAAGTATCGCCGGAGGCGGAGCGTTGTTGTCATCGGGAACACGAAGACAGCCTGGCCGCACGGCCGCGGGCCGCGAGCGTAAGGACCCATGCCCAAAAAATCTCTGGATGCGCCGCCCGCACCTGACAACATCGCGTTGGGACGCTCGGCGCCAATGCGGTTCATGGCAGCCGCTCGGTCCCTGGCCCCTCGCCAGTGGCTCCCCGTGGTGGCCCTGGTGGTGACGGTTCTCTTCGTGTATCAGCCCGCTTGGCGGGGCACCTTCATCTGGGACGATGCCGACCATGTTACGCACGCCGATCTGCAATCGTGGCGCGGATTGGCGCGCATTTGGTATGACGTGACGTCCACGGTGCAGTACTACCCCGTGCTGCACAGCGCTTTCTGGTTCGAACATCGCCTGTGGGGCGAAGCGCCTATCGGCTACCACCTGTGGAACATCCTGCTGCACGCAACGTGCGCCGTTTTGCTGGCATTGGTGTTGCACCGGTTGGGCATCCCCGGCGCGTATCTGGCCGCGGCGCTGTTTGCCCTGCATCCGATAAACGCAGAATCGGTGGCCTGGATCAGCGAGCAGAAGAACACCCTTTCGGGCGTGTTTTATCTGGGGGCTATGCTCGCCTATTTCCGTTTTGACCAGACGCGAAGGAAGTCGCCTTACCTCTGCGCGCTGCTGTTGTTCCTGCTCGCCTTGTTGAGCAAGACCGTCACCGCCACCCTGCCCGGAGCGTTGCTGGTCATCTTTTGGTGGCAGCGGGGACGCTTGTCGTGGAAAACGGACGTGCTGCCGCTGGTGCCGCTGTTTCTCATGGGGGCAGGCTTAGGAATGATAACCGTGTGGTGGGAGATCCATCTGAACCGGTGCGTCGGGCCAGGATACGATTTGCCGTTGATCGAGCGGTTTCTCGTCGCCGGACGGGCCGTCTGGTTCTATCTCGGGAAACTGCTCTGGCCCGTGAACCTGACCATCGTCTACCCCCGCTGGCAAATCGATTCTACACGATGGTGGCAATACGTTTTCGTGCTGGCCGCCAGCGGGTTAACCGTCGTGTTGTGGGCGATCCGCCGCTGGGCCCGCGCACCGTTGGCGGCATGGCTATTCTTCGTCGGCACGCTCTTTCCCGCACTGGGTTTCTTCAACCTCTACACGTCGCGCTACTCATTCGTGGCGAATCATTACCAATACCTGGCCAGCATGGGCATCATGACCCTTGTCTCCGCCGGACTGGTAATCCTGTTGGACCGCTGGCGGCTCCTTTCCCGGCGCGCCGGCTACCTGTTCTGCCTCATGCTGCTGGCCGTGCTGGCGGCCCTGACCTGGCGGCAAAGCCAGGCATTTTCCAACCTGGAAACGGCGTGCAGGCGGACGATTGCCGAAAATCCCGTTTGCTGGCTGGCCCACTACAACCTTGCGGTCGTTCTCGGCCAGCAGGGACAAGCCGACGAAGCGATCGCGCATTATCGCAAAACCCTGGAAATCGTGCCCGACAACGCCGGGGCTCATAACAACCTCGGTTCCATCCTGGCCGCGCAGGGCCACCTCGACGACGCTGTGTTTCATTTGCGCGGTGCCCTGAAAAGCGACCCTCACAATGCCACGACGCACGTTAACCTCGGGTACACCTTGGCGCACTGCGGCCACCTCGACGAGGCCGTATCCCTTTATCGGAAGGCCCTCGAAATCGATCCCAATAGCCCGGCGGCCCACAACAATCTTGGCACCGTCCTGGCCTCCCAGGGTCGGTTTGATGAAGCGTTGAACCACTTTAAGAAAGTAGCGGTAACGCAGCCCAACGACGCGGACGCCCAGAAAAACTTAGCGTGGCTCCAGGCAACGTGTCCCCTGGCGTCGCTGCGAAACGGCGCAGAGGCGATCGAGCGCGCCCAGCGGGCGAACGAGCTTGTTGGCAGGCAGCGGCCAGATATTCTGGATGCCTTGGCTGCCGCATACGCCGAAGCTGGACGATTCGACGAGGCTTCGGCCACGGCCCGCCAGGCCCTCGAGCTTGCCGTGCAGCAACACGACCAGCGGCTGGCCGACGCGCTGCAGGCACGGGTTACGCTCTACGACGCCGGAAAGCCGTTCCACGAGGCCCGTCCGCGGTGACAATGGCTTGGCAAAATAGAAAAGATAAAATGGCCGGAGTCGACTTAGAATCACCAACATCCCTCTCTGGTGGCAGAATTTCGTAGGGCACCTGCAACACACCACCCACGTCCCGCTCCGCGCGGGGCATTTCACGCGTCCTACAACGATGCGTTCGCAACCTGCTTTCCTGGCCTGTTAGAGCGAGTTTCGACTGGTGCCGGGGGAACGGTTCGGCCGATTCGGCAGCCGTTTGGCCGGCATTTCCCCACTCGCAATCCATCAGCCGCCCCGTACTTCCGCTCTATTCATGGGCCCACAAATCTTGTATCTTTGGAAGGGGAGTAAAGTGTGACGGCTAGGGAGCGGGCCGCTCGTGCGGCACTGACATTGTCGGGGCCGGCCTGTATCTACCTAGTGGGGTGGATGGTAAAATAGAGAAGTGGCCCGGGGTTCTGGGTGGAGGTTGGTAGCGATGCAGTTCGCCGCGATCGGGCCGATTGCCATCTATTTGCCCGAGAAGGTCGAGGACAACGACTTCCTTGGGGCACAGTTTCCCAAGTGGGACATGCCCCTGATCTATGCGAAGACGGGCGTCCGCCAACGGCACATCGCCGCACCCGACCAATGTGCCTCCGACCTGGGCGTGGCGGCGGCCGAACGCCTCTTTGCTGAATACGACATCGATCGCGGCACGATCGATTTCTTGCTCTTTTGCACGCAAACGCCCGACTATTTGTTGCCGACGACCTCGTGCTTGATGCAGGACCGTCTCCGGCTGCGGACCTCGATTGGGGCTCTGGATTTCAATCTGGGCTGTTCGGGTTTTGTTTATGGGCTGTCGTTGGCCGAGGGGTTGATTCGCTCCGGCAACGCTCGCCGCGTGTTGCTGATCACCGCCGAGACGTACTCGAAGTACATCGATCCGACCGACCGCTCGTTACGCACAATTTTTGGCGACGGCGCCGCCGCCACGCTGATCGAGCCGTCCGACGAGCCGTCGTTGGGGGCGTTCACTTTTGGCACGGATGGCCGCGGCGCCGACACGCTGCTGGTGACCGAAGGCGGCGCCCGCCCGAAGGCCCACGCCATCCAGCCGCGGAAACGCAAACGTTGGCCCAGCAGCCTCTACATGGACGGTCCGGAACTGGTCAAGTTCAGCCTGGAAGTGGTGCCGGCCTTGATCGACCGGGTTCTGGCCGGCGCCCATTGGACGCGCGAGGACGTGGACCTGTATCTGATGCACCAGGCCACGGTGTTCATGCTCGACCATCTGCGCGAGCGGCTCTCGCTGGACCGCGAGCATACGCCCGAGGCCCTGGAGCAATACGGCAATACGGTCTCCTCGACCATTCCGATCTTGATTCGCGATCTGCGGCAATTGGGTCGGCTGCGGCCGGGCAAGCAGACCCTGCTGGTCGGTTTCGGCGTCGGTCTGTCCTGGGCCGGCTGTGCCTGGACCGAGACCTGGTCTGCCCGGCAGGTGCAAGCGGGTGAGGAGACGGTGCAGGAAGCCGCGGGGCCCGCTGCCGCCAATACGGACGCGGCCGCGACGGACGAAGCGTCTCAGGCTCAGGTCAAAGACTCGGACAAATGCCTGGACGCCGCATAGGATCATCGCAGAACTGCGCAAGGATGTTCCCGGCACGATGCCGGGGCGGTTAGGAATCAGGAAACCCGTGTCTGCAGTACTGTAGGGAACGCCCTCCGCGGCGTTCCGTGACGCGTGGAACGGCACAGAGCCGTTCCCTACAGCGCCGTGACGCCCGGGGTTCCTGACGCCCACGAAACGGATTTTGGGATGTTACGGTCCGGCTCTCCAAAGATGGTTCTGCGGCCCGCCGGGCGCGCCCTGCCGAGGATGGCGGTGCTAGCCCTGCTGGTGCTGGGCGGGTGCGCTGCGAACACCGTTTCGCTGCGCTCGGTGCCCAAGAGCCCCTTGGCCGACGAGTTCGATCTGGCCTCCTACAGCGGGCCCAAAGCCAGCGCGCGGACGATCCAGTTGCTGCGCGTGTACAACCTCAGCGACGAGTTGGGCGGCGACTTCCGCCCCGTGCTCAAGCGGCTCCAGGCCATCAACGATCGCGAGCCGTCGGCCGACATCGCCTATGCGATGTCGGAACTGGCCTTTCTGGGCGCCAAGAAGCTCGAAGCGTGCGACAAACGCGCGACGTTGGATCTCTACGGCGCGTCGGTGCTGCACGCCTGCGATTACCTGTTCGATCCCCGTTTTTCCGCCACGCGGAATCCGTATGATCCGAACTACCGCGGGGCCTGCGACTTGTACAATGGCGCCCTGGAATCGGCGCTGCGGATCGTCTGCCGGAACAAGGAGCTCGTCCCCGGCGCTACGAAGACCATCAACACGGCCTCGGGCGCGTGGGACATTAGGTGCACGCTGCAAGGCAGCCGCTGGCAGCCGGAAGATTTCGAACGCTTCGAGTTCGTCTCCGACTGGAAAGTCACCGGACTGAAGAACCTCTACCTCACGCATGGACTCGGCGTGCCGCTGATCGCCGTTCGTTCCGCCAAGCAAGACCGGCTGGCGGCCGAGCCGGTGGCGGCAAAATATTACGCCCCCGGACTGAGTTTTCCCGTCACCGCCTTCCTTCGCCCGCTGTCGAAGATCGATCCGAACACGGGCGAGGTCGCCGGACACAACCAGTGCGTGCTGGAACTGTACGATCCGCTGACCGTCGACCAGACAACGATCGCCGGACAGCGGGTGCCGCTGGAAAGCGACCTGACCACGCCGCTGGCCTACTTCCTCTCCCGCCCCGAAATGAACCTGGGCAACCTGGCGACGACCGGGCTGCTGCGGCCCGACGAATTGCTCAACAAGATGCGGCCCGGCCAGCCCGAGCCGATCATGGGCCTGTACATGGTGCAGCCCTACGAGCCGGGTAAAATTCCCGTCCTCCTGGTTCACGGTCTGTGGTCCACCCCCATAACCTGGATGGAGATGTTCAACGACCTGCGCAGCCAGCCGCAGATTCGCAATCACTACCAGTTCTGGTTTTATCTCTATCCCACGGCGCAGCCGTTTTGGCTGAGCGCCGCCCAATTGCGCCGCGATCTGGCCAAGGTTCGCAACGTGCTCGACCCGCGACGCGAGGAACCGGCCTTGGACCAGATGGTGCTCATCGGCCATAGCATGGGCGGGCTGATTTCGCGTCTGCAGACGGTGCAAAGCGGCGATGCCTTTTGGCGGCTGGTCAGCAGCAAGCCGTTTCCGCAAATCAAAGCGGAGTCCGAGGTGCGGCAGAAACTGCAGGAGACGTTTTTCTTCGAACCCAGCCCCTCGATCCGCCGCGTCGTCATGATCAGCACGCCGTTCCACGGCAGCACCAGCTCCAATCAGCCGACGCAATGGCTGCTGGAGCGGCTGATCCACGACTTACCCCACATGCTCATCAACCGCCGTCAGGAGCTCTTCCACGACAACCCGGGGGCGTTCCCCGAGGGCTCGCTACTGCGGATCGATACCAGCATCGACGCCCTGGTGCCAGACGCGCCGATTTTCGCCGCGCTTTTGAGCAGCCGCCGCCCCCCCTGGGTCCAGTATCACAACATTGTCGGCGTAAGCCCCCGGGCATGGTGGCCGACGGTGGCGGACGATGGCGACGGTGTCGTATCGCGCAGCAGTGCGCACCTGGACGACGCCGCCAGCGAAATTACCGTTCCGGCCAATCATACGACGGTTCACACACATCCGGCGGCGGTATTGGAAGTGCGGCGGGTTTTGCTGGAGCACCTGGCCGACCTGGAAGGCCGCGCGGCGGCCCAGGCCCCCAGGTGAGCGTCAGGGGACTGTCCCTACTCTTGGCACCTTGGTCTGGCGTGTGGTAGAATATTACATTGTCCGGGGTGGCAAGGCTTCACTGTTGGAATGGGTAGGAAAGGCGATTTATGACCGCAGACGATAAGTTTGGCTTGGGCGCCGGCGCATTGGCCCTTGGTCTGGCCGGAGGGCTGATCCTTCTGGCGCAACTGCTGCCCGGCAACGTTTTTCAGCTTCCGCCCCGCCAACCGATGCTGGCCGAACAGATTTTCGACGGCCTAGTCTGTCTGATTGGCGTTCCGGTGGGAATCTATTTCTTCTACCAGGGCGCCCGCACGAAGAGCGACGACTAAGTTGTCTGGCCGGGCGGCGGCAAGCCGGCGGCGCCGGGAGGGTTCTGTCCCAGGCTGCCGTGGCGCTGGGCAATTTGATCGCGGAGCCGAGCAGCCCGCTCGTACTCTTCGGCGGCCACCGCGTCGTTAAGCTGCTCGGCCAACGTTTTGCCCACGCGATATTCCTCCCGCAACGACTCTTTCATGGCGGCCAGTTGGCTGACCAGCCCGTCCTGGTCGAACTGCTCTTCGGCGCCGAACTTGGCGAACACCGCGCGCATCTCGTCCAGCCCCCGATTGATGGTTTCGATGGCCGCTTCCGCGCCCGACTCCTGCAGGGCCAGCATGGCCGCCCCTTGAATGCGGTGGAAGAGTACGAAGGGGCGGTATTGCTCGTGGGAAAGCGTCCATTGCGGGTTGGTCGAATGCGCCGCCACGAAATCCATCAGCTCCAGCGTATACGCGGCGTCGGCCACGGCGCGGGCGAACTGCCGCACCGCCAGCCAGCAAATCCGCCGCTGATAGAATTGCAGGAACTCGCGATCGATCTCGATGCACTGCTCCTCGTTGAGCGCAAACGACTCCCCTTCGCCGCGTTCCAACTCGCGGAGCCATTCCAGGCAGGTATCGGCGCCGCCGGGATGCTCGCCGTCGGGCCGGCCGTTGACCTCCATCTGCAGGATGCCCATTTCGATGCGCATCTGGAGCACTTCCCGGCCGTCCGCGGCGTGGACCACCCGCGCAGCAAGGACGCCGGGCTTGACAGGCCAGGAGCGCAGAAGGGCGTCGATATCTTGATCTTGTGGTTCGGCCATAAGTCTATGTTATCCGCTCGGCCGGCGTTGCGACAGGGGAACCGTTGCCGAGTGGATTGGCAGATGCTCCCATTGCCACATGCTTCGAACATCCCTCTTAGGCAGCACGCAGGAATTGGTCTACCCGCGCCACAGTGCCAACCCCTTGATGATACGGTGGGACTGGGATCGGGTGGGTATTTCGTTTCCTGCGTGCTGCCTTAGTCATCTCTCGGGGGCGAACCCCGTCGCTGCTTCTTTTCCGCGTGCCGCCGCTTGCCTTCGATCCGCCGTCGCACCGATGCCCGCGTGGGACGCGTGGGCCGGCGGGCCGGAACGTGGCGGGCCGCGTCGGCGATCCACTGCCGCAGTTTTTCCAGGCAATCGGCCGTATTCCGGCCGGCATCGCGAAACCGCTGGCTGCTGATCAACAACTCGCCCTCGGCGGTAATCCGACGGGCATACTTCGTCACCAGCCGCTGCCGCACCAGCTCCGGCAAGCTGGGACTGGTCGTGACGGACCACCGCAGCAGTGCCTTGGTATTGACCTTGTTGACGTTTTGCCCTCCCGGCCCGCCGCTGCGGGCGAACGTAAAGGTGAACTCCCGCAAGGGAATGCGCAAATTGGGAGTGACGTTGAGCATGACTGAGATTACTTGGAACGTCCTACCAGTGCCGCAAAGGCCGTTTTCGCGTGTTCCAGTAACGACGCATAGTCGGCGGCTTCCAACTCTTCGCCGAGCAACTCGACGTCGTAATAGCCGTGATAGCCGGCCGCCTTGAGGGTGGCCGTGATCTCGGCCAAGGGCACCACACCCTCGCCCAGCCGGCAGCGGTTCTGCTCGCCCGTGGGCGGCCGCCGGGCATCGCCAAGCTGGACGATCGCCACCTGCGGCACGATCGTGCCCAGCCGCTCAATCAGCCCTTCCTCTTGGCCGACATGGTACGTGTCGAGCACCATTTTCACCTGCGGGCTGGCCACGCTTTCCAACAGCGCCAGCGCATCGTCGAGCGTGGTAAGAAACGTCCACTGGTCGGCACAGCCGGGATGCATGGGCTCGATCGCCAGCGTGACGCCGCACGCACGCGCCTGGTCGGCCAACTGCGTCAGTGCCCCCGCCACCAGCCGCCGCGCATGGCTGGACGTATGGCCGGCCCGCGGGCCGCTGTAAACCACCAGGGTTCGGCAATCCAGCGCGGCGGCGGTCCGCAAGGCCTCGGCCGCGTCCTGAATGCTCTCCGCATAACTTCGGCCGTCACTGCCGGTGAAGCCGCCGGCCCAAAACAGGTGCGACACCTTCAACCCGCTTCGGTCGAGCAAATCGCGGGCCTTCTCCACCCCACAGTCGGAGAGCTTTTGCCGCCAAACGCCGATGGCGGGAATGCCCGCCGCAGCGTATTGCCTCACGTCTTCTTCGAACGACCAGCGGAAAGTGGTCGTTTCATTCATCGAGAGTTGCGCCATCCGTGTTCGTTCCCTCACCAGTGATGCCAAGCGCTAGGACTTGAGGTCCCAGGCGACGAGCCAGCGCGTGCTGACGGGCACTAAGCCAAAGTCGGCGCGCAAGCGAGCCTGAAAATTCGGCATGTGCGCCGCACCATAGAAAATCGCAATCCTCTTCCTGCCGGCCGCGATCTGCTTGCGGAGCACCTTGAGGGCCACCTGGTTGCGGCCGCTGATCAGCGTCGATCCGCTGCGCCCCTCCAAAGCCGTGAGGGAACCGTCGCTATCCGCAAATTGCTCGGCAAAAACTCGCCGCAGCGCCAGGGTGCGGTTCGTGTCGAAAAGCGCCAGCAAAAGTTGCCCGTTGCTCCCGCCCGCGCTCGGCTCGTTCGGCCGCGTCATCGCATAGCCGAGCAAGCGCACCATCATGGTCATCAGGGTCTCGCTGCGCTTGCGCATCGACTCGGCGAACTGATCGGGCGACATGTCGGCATGGACCAGGTTCTTGGCCGTGTAATCGATTCCTTGCAACTGAAACTCCAGTCCCAAGAGGTCCTTGATGCCGTTCTGCAGGATTGTGATCGGATGATCGTTGCCGTGGCTGCCGACCGAGGACGCTTTGAACTCCTCCGGGGCTACCAGCTCGTACAGCACGACGTCATAACCCGCGAACTCGCGGTTCAGCCGCTCGTAATAACTCTTTTCGGCAATGTGAACGGCAGCCACCAGGTCCACGATGGGCAGACGGCTGCTTCGATCCGCAGGCACACAACGCACAATTGCCGTCTCCAACGCGAGCGGGACCTCGTTCTTATCGCGCGTGAGCCGGAGAAAACGGCTAGCCGCATCACACTGCGGCTGGGTTGAGAATACTTCCGCAATGGGGTATGCCGCCCATAGCAGCACGATCCCCGTGACGAGTTTCAACCTCACGCTGACCATCCTACCGCTCCATGGACCTGAACGAACTACGCACCGTTCCCGCGGTTAAGTAAGTATAGTGCGTTTCGTCATCCTGGAACACAGGAGGAGACGCGGGAGAAATCCCTCTTGGAAATGTGGTTGACCACACTTTACTGCCCCATGGCATGTGGAGTACCGACCCCTCAACCATCATGCGGCCAATGGTAAGCCAACAATCCTGAAGAAGGTGGCTTGCATTTGTCGAAGGATCCGGCATACTAATGACAATCTTGCAGGGCGCGAGCCCTGACAGATGGGCTTCTGCAGGTTCCTGCCCCACCTGCGGAGGCCTTTTTTTTGCGCGGTTCACGCCGCATGGACGCGGCGGCTACTCGGAGCGGTCACCCATCCGATCATCCGCGGTTATTGCGCCAATGCCGCGTCGACGGAGGAGACCGTGCGACGCGTGCCGACGCCGAGTACGCCGTCCATGATGTCGTCCGCCGTGGCGCTGAGATCTTTGAGGCCCAGCACGTGCCCTAGTTCGTGTTCCACGACGGTCAACAGATCGATATGATCTACCGCCCGTGGATCGACGGCCTGCATTTGCCGACTGCCGGCGGTGGCGGAGAACTCTTCGTTCTGGGCCGGCGTGGGATCGACGAACCAGCCGTTGCCGGCCGCATTGGCATCGAGATAGATAACATTCCCCTCTGTCTCTCCCAAATAGGAGCCCGGCAGATCAGTAATGACAAATTGGGCCTGGCGGAGTTCTTGAACCTTGGCCGCACTCAAGCCGGCATCGCTCCATTGGGCGATGGCTTCATTGACGATCGGCGCGAGCTGCGCCTGCGCGAGCGCGGCCGTGTCCGGGGAAGCGACCACCTGCTGGGCTGCCGTTTCCGCCTGGGCATTGCCCATCCACTTCCCGACAATCGGCGTCCCGCCGTCGTTCGGCGCCCCGTACGCGATCACCACGTCGGCCGAGCCACCCTGGTTGGTGTTCTTCAGGTAAAAGAGCGAGTCACTGGGGCTGTACAGCCCAATGCTGTCTTTGCCGTCTCCGTTCCAGTCACCGACCACGGGAGTCCAGCCGCTGTTGGCCGGGCCGTACATGAAGGTGGTGTTGGCCGGTCCGCTGCTATTGCTATTGCGAAGGGAAAAGGTCGCCGTCTTCGGATCATACAAACCAATGCTGTCGATGGTGCCCCCGTACCAGTCGCCGGCCAGGGGGATCAACTTGCTATTCGCCGCCCCGTAAGTGAAGGTGACGTCGGCAAATCCCGTGGTGTTGCTATCGCGCAGGTAAAACGTCGAGGTCGTCGGATCGTACAAACCCACCGTCTGCTCGCCATTGCTGTTGCCGTTCCAGTTGCCCACGATGGGAATGTCCTGGCTATGGGCCGGACCATAAACGAAGCTGATGTCGGCAACCTGAGTGGCGTTGCTATTGCTCAGATAGAACATCCCCGTGGCTCGATCATACAGGCCGATGGTCTGCGTGCCGTCGCCATTCCAGTCGCCCACGATGGGGACGAAGTCGTTATTGGCTGGGCCGTACACGAAACAATTGGTGGCGAACCCCGCGGTACCGGAACTCCTCAAGTAGACAAACGTGGCCGGGTCGTACAGGCCAAGGGCCGTGCAGCCCGGCATGTAGTACGTGAATTGATCTTGCGGCACAATGGCTGATGTGCCGGTGGCCGTCACGACCCTCACATCCACCGTACCATTGGAGCCAACCGGGACCGTGGCCGTGATCTGGGTGTCTGAAACGACGGTAAACGGCGTCGCCGCCGTGGTGCCGAACTTCACTCCCGTGGCGCCGCTAAAGCCCGTGCCCGTGATCGTCACCTGCATCCCACCAGCGACCGGCTCGGACGGCGAGTTCAAGCCCGTGACCGTGGGCGCTGCCACCGTGTAGGTGAACTGATCGGCCGGGCTGTTGATGGCGGAAGTGCCGCCGGGGGTGGTGACCGTCACATTGACCGTCCCCGTCCCGGCTGGACTCGTGCAGGTGATCGTGGTGTCGTTAACGACGGTGAACGCCCCGGTCGCCACTGACGTGGCGCCGAACTTCACTCCCGTGGCGCCGGTGAAGCCGGTGCCGGTGATCGTCACCGCAGTCCCGCCCGCCGTGGTGCCCGTCTTCGTATCGAGCCCGGTCACCGTGGGCGCTGCCACCGTGTAGGTGAACTGATCGGCCGGGCTGTTGATGGCGGAAGTGCCGCCGGAGGTGGTGACCGTCACATCGACCGTGCCCGCCGTCCCCGCCGGACTCGTGCAGGTGATCGTGGTATCGTTAATGACGGTGAACGCCCCGGCCGCCACTGACGTGGCGCCGAACTTCACTCCCGTGGCGCCGGTGAAGCCGGTGCCGATAATCGTCACCGCAGTCCCGCCCGCGGTGATGCCCGTCTTCGTACTAAGCCCGGTCACCGTGGGCACTGCCGCTGCCGCGTAGGTAAACTGATCGGCCGGGCTGTTGATGGCGGAAGTGCCGCCCAGGGTGGTGACCCTCACGTCGACCGTGCCCACCGTCCCCGCCGGGCTGTGGCACATGATCGTGGTATCGTTAATGACGGTGAACGCCCCGGTCGCCACGGACGTGGTGCCGAAATTCACTCCCGTGGCGCCGGTGAAGCCGGTGCCGGTGATCGTCACCGCAGTCCCGCCCGCCGTGGTGCCCGTCTTCGTATCAAGCCCGGTCACCGTAGGCGCTGCCACCGCCGTGTAGGTAAACTGATCGGCCGGGCTGTTGATAGCGGAAGTGCCGCCGGCGGTGGTGACCGTCACGTTGACGGCGCCCACGGTCCCTGCCGGACTCGTGCAGGTGATCGTGGTGTCGTTCACGACGGTGAACGCCCCGGTCGCCACCGACGCGGTGCCGAACTTCACCCCCGTGGCGCCGGTGAAGCCAGTGCCGGTGATCGTCACCGCAGTCCCGCCCACCACGGGCCCCGTCTTCGTATCGAGCCCGGTCACCGTAGGCGCTGCCGCCGCCGCGTAGGTGAACCGATCGGCCGGGCTGTTGATGGCGGAAGTGCCGGCGGGGGTGCTGACCCTCACATCCACCGTCCCCGTCCCGGCCGGGCTCGTGCACGTGATCTGCGTGGCATTGACAAACGTGACGTTTGTCGCCGGTGTGGAGCCGAAACTCACCGTGGTAGAGCCGCTAACGAAGCCGAGGCCGTTGATCGTCACCGTGCCGCCCGCGGCACCCGAGGTCGGACTAATCCCCGTCACCGAGGGCACTACACCGACGGGCGTCGTGTAGGTGAACTGATCGGTTGAGTTGTTGACGACGGAAGTGCCGTCGGAGGTGGCGACCGTCACATCGACCGCGCCCGCTGTCCCCGCCGGACTCATGCAGGTGATCGTGGTGTCGTTAACGACGGTGAACGCCCCCGCCGCGAGTGACGTGGCGCCGAAGTTCACTGCCGTGGCGCCGGTGAAGCCGATGCCGGTAATCGTCACCGGAGTCCCCCCCTCCGCGGCGCCCGTGTTCGGAGTAATGCCTGTGACGGCCGGTTGCGTCTCATAGGCCCCCATGTCCGTGTGGCTCCCGAATTGGCGCGCGAGGCCGCGCTGATCGGTGGTGAGATTGGCCGGGTTGGCCCCCGCATTGATCGCCGGGCTGCCTGTCAGCAAGGCGCAGGTCTCGGTCGGCCCGCCGTTGTCGGCCAGCGGGCCGAGCTTTGGATCGATGAGAGCGGTGGGCGTGCCGACGAGGTTGCCATTGGCGTCGGGCGAACCGACGGGCGCCGCCGTTAGGCCGCTGCCCGTATTATTCCCTAGGAGGCAATTGGCAAAGTCGGCGTCATTGTGTACTTGGTTCTGCGAGTCGGTAAAGGTGCCGATTGCATAAACATCCGGCGCCTGGCCGGAGGCATCCGTATTTCCGGCGATAATCGTGCTGCGAACAAGGAGGGTGTCGGGAGTATAGTAGGTGGCGGATGGCGGATTAACGCCCAGGCCGCCGGCGCCGTTTTGTGCGGTGTTGCCGGTGATCGTGCTGTTCTGGATGGTAATGCTCTGGTAATTCAAGGTAGCGATGCCGCCGGATGTGTTGGTGGCGTTGTTTCCGGAGATGGTGCTGTTCTGGACGACGATGGTGCCTTCCGCGCTTCGCAAGAAAAGGCCCCCGCCATCGGTGCTGGTATTACCTGAGATCGTGCTGTTCTCGATGGTGGTCACACCGTTGTTGGAGTTCCGCACGCAGATTCCCCCACCATCAGCGCCGGTGTTTCCGGAAACGGTGTCGATATTGATAGTTACCTGGTTAAAGTTTTTCCAGATTAGGATGCCACCGCCTCTCGTCAGCGTGGTGGTTCCACCGCTCTGAGATTCCGCGGTATTTCCGGTAATGGTGCAGTTCTGGATGGCCGTGGTACCGTAGTTTTTGTAGACATAGATGCCGGCACCACCTTGTCCCGAAGTGGCCGTAGCAGTGTTTCCGGAGACCAAGCTGTCTTGCATCGTGAATGTGGCGCCTGTCGCCGGATTAATCAAGATGCCTCCGCCGCTGGCCGCGCTGTTTTGGTCGAACGTCGTGTTTTCGATCGTAGTGGTGGTGTTCGTGACAGGAAATCCGTAAATGCCACCCCCGCCGCCGACGGCCGTATTTCCGGTAATGATGGAATCTTTGACGGTAAGATTCTCCGCCGTGTAGATGGCGCCGCCGCAACTGGCGCTCAGCGACCCCGTCGCGTAGCCGTTGGCAAGCGTCAGTCCGTCGATCTCCACGTTGATGTTCGTGGCGTTGTTGCCATCGTTGACCATGAAGATGCGCGACTGGTTGTTACCGCTGATGGTAATATCCGTCGCACCGGGACCGTCAATGGTCACGGAATCGGTGATGGTCAGCTCGCCCTGCGTTAGCGTAATCGTGCCGGTCAGGCCGGATGCGAACTCGATGGTGTCCGCGCCGGGGCTGGCGTTGGCGTCGAAGATGGCCTGCCGCAAGCTGCCGGGCAGGTCTCCCGCCTTGGCCACCGTCCCATCACTGAGGTTGCTCACCGTGAAGACACTCAGCAATTGGCGTTCTTCCAGCGGCTCAAAACGCAGCCGCTTTTCTCGCCCCATGGCGCCTTGCCGGCGAGGGTGCCGGTTGCCCGGCGACTTGAAATGCTGGCGGGAAACGGCTGGGCGACTTTGGAAACCGAACATGGCTCGTCTTCCTCTCTCTGATGCAACTCTCGAAGTTGGGCGGTGGTTGTTCTCTTCTCAGCAATCGTCAGGTCCGCGCGCGGAGCGACTCGGGCACGTCGGCCAGCGCCTCGTCGGGTAAGACGAAGGAGCGGGCGAGTAATTCCTCATCGTCGGTAATCAAGTCGGGATAGTGCACGGTCGGCAACACCTCGACGGCAAAAATCTCCTGCACGGCGTCTTCGAATTTCACGAAGGCCACGGTTTCGCCCGTGTGGATGTTGATCACCCACACGCCGCAGGATCGGTCCTGAACCCGTTCCACGAGCGGAATACCGCTGAAAACTGCCGACTCGCGGACCTGCGACAAGCCCACGAAGGCGAGCGGCCCGTAGAACGATGAGCCGCGGGTATAGCCCGGCAACTCGGCCAGCGTCTGATAACGGCCCGACACCGGATCGAGGGTGCCGATACGGCCCGCGCCCGACTCCAAGAGCCAAAGCCGCCCATCATACCAGCGGGGCGAATGCGGCATGGATAAGCCGCGGGCGATAATCTGATTCGTCGTGACGTCGATGACAATGCCGCCGTCGCGTTTGTTCGCCCGCCAGCCGCCGGCCGTATTGGTCTCACCCAGGGCGCTGACGTAGCGTATCTGGCCATCGACCAGTCCCAGACCGTTGAGGTGACAACGGTCCTCGGGAACCAGGTGGCTGACGAACGGAGGCCGCCAGCGGGGGTAAAAACTGTAGCCGTCGCTGCGGGTGCAAAGACAGGAGAACGCCGTGTTGATGAACCACAACTCGCTGCCCACCCACGCCATCTCATGAATTTGGATGTCTCCCGTGGCATAGGACGAGCGGGGCAGGAAACAAGCATCATGCTTGCCTTCCGGCTTGACTTTGGCGGCCACGGCCGGCAGGTTATGGTACTCGCAAATCTCCCGCGCCAACCCGATCGCCAAGCGATTGCCGCGAACGGCCAGCCCCATCGGCTTGGAAAAGCCACGGAAATGGGTGTTCAGCACCTCGCCGTCGGCGCGCAACATCACCAGTCGCCCGGCCTGATAGGTCGTGACCAGCACCGAGACGCCGCGGTTCTGCAGGATCTGCGGGAAACTGGTCGTATGCACGCTCCGCAGTGGCTCGAGTTGCGGGGCAGCCGCTTCGCCATCCGGCAGGGCGGGCGGCGGTTCTGGCGGACGCCCCTGCTCGCTTCCGCGACGATCGTTGACTTCAGTAGCCATGTCGCGTCGTCCCTTGCCATACACCAAGCAAAGGTATGACAACCCCCCAACTAGAAGGTAACCGTTGGCGCCAGCGGAAAAGGCGATCACGAATCGGCGTCAGGCGCCAAGGGAAAACGCCAACTCATACCCCCAAATTCGAGGATAACACACATCGCTGTGCGAATCAACAATTATGATGCCAGTACCGCGTCGACGTGCGAGGCAAGCCGACGCACGCCAGTGCCGAGCACGCCGTTCATCAGGTCGTCCGTCACGGTATTCAGGTCGCCCAAGCCGGCGACGTGGCCGAGTTCGTGCTCGACGACGGTCAACAGGTCGATGTGATCCACGGCCCGCGGGTCCACCGCCTGCAACTGCTGGCCGCCCGCCTGGGCGGAAAACTCTTCGTTGGCGGCCGGCGTCGGGTCGATAAACCAGCCGTTGTCGGCCGCGTTCGTATCGAGATAGATCACGTTCCCCGCGGTCTCGCCGACCAGACCGCCCGGCAGATCGCTAATGACGAACTGCGCCTGCCGCAGCTTTTGCAGCGTGGCCGCATTTAGGCCGGCCTGACTCCAGAGGTCAATGGCCTCGTTGACGATCGGTTGCAGGTCGCTTTGCGTCAGCGTCGGCGCGTTCTGCGGAGCAGTCCCCTGGGCGGCCGCCATTTCGGCCTCCCCGGCGCCCGTCCAATTGCCGATCAGCGGGACATATCCCGCGTTGGCCGGACCGTAGGTGAACGTCGTGTTGGCAAAACCGGTGGTGTTGCTGTTCCGCAAGTAGAACATCGACGCGGCCGGATTGTACAAGCCGATGCTGTCGGTGCCGCTGCCGGTCCAGTCGCCCGCCAGGGGCTTCCAACCGCTCTTGGCCGGGCCGTAGACGAAGGCCGTATTGGCAAAACCGGTGGTGTTGGTGTTCCGCTCGTAGAACATCGAGGTGGTGGGATTGTACAACGCGACGGTGTCCTTGCCGTCGCCGTTCCAGTCGCCCACCAAGGGCGTCCAGCCGCTGTTGGCCGGGCCGTAGACAAAGGCCACGTCGGCAAAGCCGGTGCTGTTGCTGTTCTTCAGGAAGAACATCGAGGTGGTCGGATTGTACAGGCCGATGGTGTCCTTGCCGTCGCCGTTCCAGTCGCCCACCAGGGGAATGTCTCCGCTGTTGGCCGGGCCGAACACGAAAGTGTCGTTGGCGAAGCCGCTCACGTTGCTATCGCTCAGGAAGAACATCGAGGTGGCCGGATTGTAGAGGCCGATGGTATCCGCCCCATCGCCGTTCCAGTCGCCCACCAGGGTGATCAAGTTGCTGTTGGCCGGGCCGTAAGCAAAGGCCGTGGTGGCAAACCCCGTGCTATTGCTGTTGCGCAAGTAGAAGGTCGAACTGGTCGGATTGTAAAGGCCGATCGTCGAGCCGCCCACCACGACCGTCACCAGGGTACTGGCATCGGCGGTTGCCGGCGGCGTTTCCACGTCGCCGCTGCTGTCGCTGGCCACGCTGAAGAAAGCGTAGCTCTGTCCCGACTGACCGGCGTACGTGGCTTGCGTAGCGGTAGTATTGTTCAGCCACAAGGAAAACGGTCCGCCATCGACGGAAACATAGACGCTGTAGCCGGTGACGCTGGCGCCGGCGGCGCTCTTCCCGCTCCAGGAGACGGTGAAGTTCGACGTGGCAACCTGCGACGGCAGGCTGCCTACCGCGCTGGTCGGGCCGCTGGTGCTCCCCGTCGTGACCGTGGGGTCCGGATTGACCAGCCGCGAGTAAATCTGGTTGTCGCTGGAGCTTTCCTGGACCCAAGCGATGGCGAACTCCTCGTTCTGGCCGACACCGATGACCGGCGTCATCTCATTCGAGTTCAGGGTCGCATTGACGCGCCACTCGCCGCTGGTGACCTTGCCGGTCGTCGGGTCGGTGAACTGGTAGTCCGAGCCGTCGGCGTTGAACATGCGGCAGGAAATGCCGTAGTAGCTGTAGCCGGCCACGGGCAAGCCGGTGCTGGCTTGTTGGTCTTGTCCGAAGCTCGACCAGGTGATGATGAAGTCGCCGTTGGCATCCATGCCCACGTCGGGCGTCATTTGCCAGTTGGCCGTAATGAGGTTGTTGACGAGGAACTCGTTGCCTTGCGCCGCTGCGGCGGCGTTGTAACGTCGGGCATAAATGCCGTAGCCGCTGCCGTCCTGGCCGTAGCTCTGCCACGTGACGACGAAGTCGCCGGCCAGGTCCATGGCCACCTTGGGATCCATCACGTGCTGGTTGTTGGTGTGCTGGTTGATCTGGAACTGGCCGCCCAACATGGCGCCCGCGGCGTTGAAACGCTGGCCGTAAACGTTCCAGGAGGTGTTGCTCTGGCCGTAGCCCTCCCAAACCACCGTGAAGTCGCCGTTCTGATCCATGGCCACGGCGCTGCGGTCCTGGCGGGCCAAGACCGTCGTGTTGACCTGGATCTCACCGGTCACGGCCGTCCCTTGCAGGTTGAAGCGTCGCGCATAGACGCCGTCGTAGGCGCCGTTTTGGCCGTAACTGGTCCAACTGACCACGAAGTCGCCCGCGACGTCCATGGCCACGGCCGGCTCGTTTTGCAAGCCCGACGGGTACTGGTTCACCAGGAACTGGTCTCCCTCGGCCTTGCCGAACTGGTCGTAGACGCGGGCGTAGACCCCCGAGGGGTCCTGCGAGCCCGCGTCGGCCCACGCGACCACGAAGTCGCCCTCGGCGTCCATGGCCACGGCGGGCGCACTTTGGTTGTCGCTGGTGTCGGTGTCGATGACGAACTGCGAGCCCTGTGCCTGGCCATATTGGTCGTAGAGTTGGCCCACGATACTGCCGCTGGCTACACCGTTTAGCCCGTGTGCGACCCAGACCACGACATAGTCGCCGTTCGCATCGCTGGCCACGGTCGGGCTATCTTGCGTGCCCATCGCCGGATTGCTGACCAGAGTATCCGTGTCGCTGGTGGTCGGCACCCCCGGCGGGGTCCAGACCGGGTTGGGCGGCGCGGTGGGAATAACCGTGCCGGCAGCCACGTTGATGGTGAAGTTGAGCACGAAGTTGCTGCCGGGCACGCCGCTGGAGGTGCCGTCCAGGGCGTTGCCAAAAACGTCCTGGATGGCGTCCAGCGCTTGCAGCTTGTAGGCATGACTGCCCGAGCCCAGCGGCTTGTTGAAGGTCACCGTCGCTTCGTACTTGTCGTCGACGCTGTTGAAGCCGAAGGTCACCGACTGCACGCCGCCAGCCACCATGGTGCCGTCCTGCCAGAGCGTCCAGTTGGCCGGATTGCACACGCTGTTGGCCCACAGCGGGTCGCTGGGGTTGGTCGTGGCTTCCAGCGCTTCGCTGAAGACGACGACCAGCTTGGTAATGTCGGTCGTCGCGTCCGTGCTGCTGACCGTGAGGTTGTCGTTATTGTGGACCTCGACGGGCCGGCCCGTGGCCGAGGCGTCGTAGGCATAGGTTTGGATGGGGCGGGGACCGGCAGTGTCGGTGGGCAGATCGAAACGTTGCAGGAAGATACCCTGGTTGTCGGCCGTGGGCGTGCTATAGTCCTGGCCGTTGCCGCTCCACACCACCACGGAGTCGCCGTTGTCGTCCATGGCAATGCCCGGATAGCGCTGGCTGCCCGCCTGGGTGGTGTTGACGGTGAATTGCGTCTCGTATTCACCGTTGGGGCCGGTAAAGTAGCTGGGATTGCCGATCAGGCTGGTGCGCACGTAGCTTTGGGCGTAGATGCCGTAGCTGGTCGGCGTGCCGGCAGAGCTTGGCGCCGAGGTCTTGGCGCCTTCCCAGACAATGGTGAAGTCGCCGGCCGCATCCATCGCCACCTTCGAGTATTGTTGGTTGCCGGCGGTCGTCGTGTTGACGAGGAATTCGTTGCCGGCCGCCGTGCCGTTGCTGTTGAAACGGCGCGCATAGACCTCGTTGTGGTTGCCGCTGTTCCCCAGGTCCGACGTGGAGCTGGCCTGGCCGTAGCTGGTCCAGGTGACCACGAAATCGCCGGCGGCGTCCATGGCCACCGAAGACCACTCCGAATTCCCCGTGGTGCTTTGATTCACCAGGGTTTCCGCCCCGCTGCTGGAGGTGATGGAATCGATCCACGTGGCATACAGCGCGACGTTGACGGCGCCGCCAATTTCGCCAAAGCTGCTATTCAATCCGGCGACGGCATCCCAGGGGCCGGGAATCTCGTAAATGTAATCATTGATGCCGGCAATCAGCCCATTGACGAACTCCGGTCCACCCGAATCGCCGGGAGCGATGTCCGCTTCCGCCGCGCCCAGGCCCAGATCGTGAATCCCGAACACCTGGCCGAACACGTCGTTCTTCGCCTGTCCGCTACTGAATTCAAAGATCAACGTGTCGCCCGCACCGCCGAGCAGGGTGTCCGTGGCGTCGTATTTGTTCTGCCCCACGTGTTCCGTGCCCTCGGAGTCCACCGTGGAGCCGGCGGCGCCGGTGCCCGTCAGTCCGTAACCGACCATCGTACAGACCTGGCCGAGCGCCGTATCCTGCCGGGCGATATCGTAGCGCTGGACGGAAGCGGGCGCCGCTTGCGGCAGCGTGATAATGCCCACGTCGCCGCCATCGAGAGGATCGCCGTCGAAATTCGGGTTGGCAAAGGCGTTCACGCCGAGTTGAGCGTTGAACGTATACGTAACGTTATTGGGGTTGACGTTGAAGGAGGCGTCGCTGGCTTCGCTGCTGGCCGTTGGGAAGATGACCTGAATCTGCGCCGGGACCTCGGTGCCCGTATCGCCCACCACCACGTGGGCGGCGGTCAGAATATGGATCCCATCCATCAGCACCGAGCCGCTGCCGAGCCACTGGCTCCCGTCGGTGGCGGTCACGATGATCTCCACGACGCCGTCCAGCGCGCTATCGGGCGCCACGATGTGCTTGGTCGGATCGTCGGTCGTCGTTATGACGGGGGCGTAGGTGGCGCCGGGTATCGTCGAGGATGCCCTGGTCGAGGACAAACTGGTCGACGACGTCACCCCCAGCGTGCTCGCCGCGCTGGTGGCCTCCAGCACACTGTTGGCCACGAACTGCTTGGCGTAGACGCTCGACTGGTTGGCCGCATCCCCGCCTTGGCCGTAGCTGGTCCAACTGATGACGAAAGACCCCGTGGCATCCATGGCGATCGAGGGCCACATCTGATTGTTGGCCGTCGTATCGTTGACCAGGAATTCGCCCGCCGCGCCGGTCAGCCGCGCGCTCACCGTGGCCGCGGGGCTCGTGCCGCCGCTGAGGCTCGTGACGTTGATGGTCACCGGCGGCTGGAACTGGCTTCCCTGAACGCCGACGAACTGAATGCCAAAATCGGTGCTGTCGGCAGCGATCACCGTCACGTTGGCGCCGATCGCGCGCAAGGCCGCTTGCACCGCCGCGGCAAACGTCGTGGTGTAATTCGCGGCGCTGCCGGGACTGAACGTCAGCGGCGCGGTGGTCTGGCCGTTCCACGACAAGGTGAAGGCCGCGCTGGTGGGATTGCCGGTAAAGCTCAGCACGTCCAGGGCATTCGTGCCGCCGATCGCCACGCCCGCATTGTCGTAGCGCTGGGCGTAGATGCCGTAGCCGCTGCCGTCCTGGCCCATGCTCTGCCAGGTGATCACGAAATCGCCGTCGGCGTCCATGGCCACGGCCGAGTAGCGCTGCGCATTCTTGGTCGTGGCGTTGACTTCGAAGGGGCCGCTGAGCAACGTGCCGTCGGACTTGTACCGTGCGGCCCAGACGTTCCAATCGGGCGTGCCATTGAGGATGTCCTCCTCCGACCAGGTCACCACGAAATTGCCGGTGCCGTCGCAGGCCACCGACACGTTGCTGGCGTTGAGATAATTGAAGGTGGTTCCGCTGGGCAGCGTCGTTCCGCCGATCGCCGTGTCGGCGCCGGCCGTCCGCGTGCCGTTGGCCGAAGTAATGAAGACGGGCGCGCTCTGCTTCGGGTTCGACTGGTGGCCGTTCGTGGCCAGCGTGGTGCCGGTCCAATTGGCGGTATACAGCGTGGCATAGAGCCCGGCGCCGCTATTGGGTACCGCAGTCATTGTCGCCGCCAGCGGCGTTGCCGCGTAACTGGTCGGCCCCAGCATGGTGATCAGCGGACGGTTCACCACCGCCGAGGTGACGGAGAGGCTGACGTCGAACACGAAGCTCCCGGTGGAAGCATTGGAATCCACCGCGTCGTAGATCACCGTGGTGCCGGATTCGACCGCCGCCAGGGCCGCCTGGATGTTGGCGGCCGTGGTGGCCAGGTTGGTCGGGTTGAAATAGATGTCGCTGGTGTTCGTGCCGTTGAAGACCAGGCGGAAATAGCCGCCCGTGCCGGGGCTGGTCAGCTTGAAGGGCAGATTCTGCCCGGCCGCGCTGCTCCATACCACGACGTAGTCGCCGTTGGCGTCGGAGGCCGTGGCCTGCGAGTTCGGCTCGCTGGTGATCTGGCTCCCCGTCGTGTTGCCCGTGTTGACCAGGGTCTCGCCCTTGGTGGGGAGCACGACGTTGAACGTGCGGCTGAACGAGGCGCCGTCAACTTTGAAGCCGGTGCGTCCCAGCGCGTTGCCGGCGGCGTCCTCCAAGGCGGTGGTGGCGATGAGCTGGTAGTGGCCGTCCTGCAAGTAGCTCGCGCTGGTGGTGCCCTGGTTGCTCCCCTGGCCATTCAGGACGATCACGGCTTGCCACTTGTTGGTGGCCGAGGCGTGCAAACTGGCAAACAGCGGGTTATCGGCCGCTTCGTTCATGCCGTAATAAATCGCGCTGATGCCATTGGTGAGCGGAGTGCCGTTCAGCAGCAAAGACCAGTTGTTCGGGTTGGTGACGCTGTTCGGCCCGGTGGTCATCATGTCCGAATCGAAGGTGACGACGAGGTAATTCATCTGGTCCGTGATGGTGTCGCCGTTCTGCATTGAGTCGCCCGTGTACGGGTCGACGAAGTTGGTCACGAGGGGGCCGGCCGTGTCGGTGCTCTCTTGGAAAGTGCGGAATTCCAGATTCGTGTTGCTGTAGCTGCCGTCGTTTGTCGACGTGTCCTCGTTCCAGACCTCGACGAAGCTGCCGGAGGAGGTCATGGCGATCGAGGTACCGTAACTGCCTGTAGAGACAGTATTGCTGATCGGCGAGTTGTACGGCGCGCCGTCCCAGCCGTAGAATATCTCGGCGATATGGGGAGCGGGCGAATTTACTCCCAGCAAGGACGCCGACGGGGTAGGCGCGAGTGCGGTCAGGGTGGTATTTTTGGGGCCGCTAATGGTGATCAGGGTCTCTGCCGTGGGGAAGGTCACGAGGAAATTGTAGAGGGCCGTGGAGCTTGTGTTGCTCACTAAGGTGACCGTGGTGCCCGGCACCAGGCTTTGCAAAGAGTTTTGCAGGGTGGCGGCGATCTCCAAGGGGGTCTGCGAACTGCTGACGGAGAAGTCGGCGCTGGGCCCGATGGTGCCCACCATCATACTCAGCCAGCCCGTGCCGCTAAAGGCGCTGAACGTGATGAGCTGCTGCGCCGCGGTGGTGGCGGCCGCGCGTGTCAAGGTGGAAGGGGTGGCAGCGGCGAGCGTTAGCGAGACAAACGTGTCGTGGACCTCGCCTTGGAAGGTGACCTGGTAGACGTAGGAGCCGCGATCGATGCCCTGCGCGGTCGGATCCCACGGCGAGCCGATTTCGTCGGCAAAATTGCCCGTTACCTTCGGGTCCCCGGTGTTCAAGGGGTTCCACACGAGTTGAACGTCGACCGGTCCGGCGTAATCGGCCGAAGTCGGCCAGTTTGTGCCCAGGTTCGTTGCCGCCGCCAAGGCCGACTTGATCGCGGCAATGGTTTTGTCGGGATCGACGGCGCCGTTATTCGGATAGAATACCGGCGTCACCGTGACGTCGATCTTGTTGTCCTTGCCTTGATTGGTGAGGACGTCCAATTCGACCGTGAAAGCGCCGCTGACGGCGTAAGGATCGATATCCAGGTAGTAAGTCGCGTTCTGACCGTCGCGGCTGGCATTGGCGATATCGTCGCTGGTCAGTACGGTCGTCGCCCCCGGCTTCAAACTGGGATCGGCGTCGAATTGCGTAAACATCGCCGCGTTCGCATCGCCGCGTAACAATCCATAGTAGCTCTCCAAGGCCTGCTGGTCCTGGCCCAGCGATGTCAAATCGGGGTTCACGAACGTCGAAACCAGCTTCGCCGGCAACGCCGGCGCGCCGCTGGTCGCCGGAGCCAACATCGCGACGGCCGGCTGGCCGCCGACCGTGACGGTGCTGCTGAAGGTCACGAGGAACGTGTACGAACTGGTCGAACTCGTGGGCGCCCCGCTTTGGTACGTAACCGTCAACCCCGCGTCTCCCGTGAGGTTCTGCAAAGCCGTTGCGATGTCTGCGGCGGTCGTGGCCAGCGTCCCGGCGCTGGTGATGTCGAACAAGAGGTCGCCCGTGGTGCCCACGCCGCTGATCGACAGCCGGAAATAGGTCTGATAGTTGGCCGGCAAGACGTTGCCGTGCGGGAGCGGGTTGCCGTAAATGTCGCTGTAGTTGAAGGTCAGCGTTTCCTCGCTGTAACTGATGTTCTGGACCAGGGCATCGACTTCCGTCTGATCGACGTTTCCCCCCGACGATCCGGTGCTGACGCCCGTGCTGCTGCCGCTGATCGTGGTGCTGTTCGATTCCGTGACAGCGGGGCCAAAACCGTCGTAGGAGAACACCATGTCGCCGTCGGCATCCATGGCCACCTCGACCCCGGTCTGGTTGTGCGGCCAAAAATCGTTGGCCCCGGTGTTCGAATTCGCGCTGTTGACGCGGAACTCGGCCTGGATGACGGAGAAGCTCAGCAACCCCGTCGTGTGGTCATAGAGCTGGTACTCCTGCCCGAAGCAGTCCTCGGCGGTGCCGTCGTTCTGGATATCGTCCTGGCCGACGAGATGTTCCCAGGTGATCGTGAAATCGTCGGCCGAATCAAAGGCGACGGTCGACTGGCCTCCGCCCATGGAGGGCATGGTGTTCTCGTTCACCACCACCGTGCCCTGGGCGTTGTAGATCTGGGCCCGCACGTTGTCGGCCACTGGACCGCCGTTGATATAGTTGGGGTCGCTGGTGTTGGTCCAGGAAATGGCGAAGGTGCCGTCGTCGGCCATGGCCACGTAGGGATCGTAATTGATCGTCGTGTTGTCGGCCATGTCGACCATGAACTCGTTGCCCAGCGGGTTGCCGTTGCTGTCGAAGCGCTGGGCCTCGATGATGTTGAAGAAGCTCAGCCCCTGCCCTTCGCTCTGCCAGGCGATGGTGAAATCGCCGTTCTCGTCCATGCCGATCGAGGGCGATGTCTGGGGATTGGCGGTGAAGGTGTTCACCTGGAACTGGCCGCCCAACGGGACAACGCTCTCAATGGGCGTATCCGGCGTGCCGTCATGATTCATGTCGGCGACGAAGGGGAGGTTGCTGGTGACTTGCACCGTGCCCGCCAGCGTCGTGCTGACTTGCACCAGCGGAATGGAGGTGGCCGTATCGTTGCCGCCCCAGGTGATTTGCAGCACGTAGGAGGCGCCCTGCTGGATGGCGGTGACCTTGGTGGCCGGATCGTAGCCCAGCGAGATCAGCGCGGCCTGCACCCGCGCGGCCAGCGCGCCAAACGGATCCGCGTCGGTAATGTTGAAAGGAATGGGCTGCGTCACGCCCCGGCCGGTCGTCAACGTCACGGTGCCGCTGGACAAGGTTGCGGTGGCGTCGGGCGTGAATTGAATGGTCTGGACCTGGTTGACGTAGCCGGCCGGCGAAAAACGCCGCGCGAAAATGTCATAGCTGCTGCCCGGGGTCACCGAATTGGGCACGTAACTCTGCCAGGTAATGACGAAATCGCCGTCGGCATCCATCGCCACCTGGGCGTTGGTCTGATTATAGCGCGGCGGGCGGCTGGCGTTGGCGGGGTTCCACACCGGCTCCGGATCGTTCACGCGGAAGGTGTCGCTCGACTCCTTGATGATTTGCACGCTCGCCCCGGCCAGCGGCTTGCCGTCGCCGTAACTCACCGTCACGGCGGCCGACATGGAGGTCGTGCATTGGACCAGCGGAATGACGCCGCTGGCCGTGTCGGCGGCACTCCACGTGATGCTCATCGTGAACGGCGATGTATTGCTATTGAAGGCCACGCTAGTGCTCGAACTGTAGCCCAGGGCCACCAACGCCGATTTCACCTGCGACGCCACGTAGCTCAAATCGTCGCTGTAGAAATAGATGGAACTCGTGGTCCCCTTGCCGGTCTTCAGTGTAAAGGTTCCGTAAAGCTCGGGGACGCCGGCATACTCGTAGGTATAGCTGGGCGTAAACTGGACCTGCTGGACCTGCTGGTTCGAGGTGTCCAGGATCTGCAGCGCCGGCTGCTCGTTATAGCCTTCGTCCCCCGTAAAGCTGATGTCGAACTCCGTCGCGCTCCGCGCCGTGACCGAGACGGCCGGCATGGCCAACGGAACGGAGACAGGCTCGTAGTAGGGGCCCTGCGGGCCGGTCGGGGCAATGCTGGTGTCCGGCGGAAAGAGGTAGGGCGCGGTGAAAACGATTTGCGACGTGGTGTGGGTGAAGGCGTACTGGATGTTGTCCGCCGTCTGCGCCATGTTCTGCGCCGCCGTCAGCGTCGGATCGTTGGAAACCGGCACCGTGATCGTGCCCGGCGTGCGTACCGCCGTGGCCGTGACCGCCGCCGCCAGACCGGTCAGCCCCTCGACCCCCGCGTCCTGGAAATGGGCCGCGACGGAGGTGCCGTTATAGCCCCGCTCAACGACCCACGTGGCGTCCCCCGTGCCGCCCACTGCCTCGACCAGCATTTGCTCGTTGTCCACCTGAATCACGAAGGGCGTGAAGGTGCTGCCGGTGACGGGGAACTGGCTGGCGTCTGCCACGGTGATCGTGCTGGCCGACGCGGTGACGGCCGCGGCGAGGCTGGTGGTCGGGATGTTGGCGCTAAACAGCGGTTGGGCCACGCCGTTGGACTTGCCGCCAAAATCGATGAGGTAATCATCGGCATCCACCGCCTGCACGGTAATGTCTTGCAAGGCGGCGATGTTCGCGCTGCTGCCCAAGTCGCGCAGCGCTTGTTGTATGTTGCTGGCGTTCTGCGCCAACTGCGCGTTGTTGAGGCTGTTGAGGCTGCTGCTGGTGGTAACGTTCTGCGTGAGGTCGGGAGTCTCGCTGAAAGAAATCGCCTCGGTCGTGTAACCGCCGAAGGTCAGCGTGAAGGTCCCCGCAATCGTGTTGTCGTTGCTGGTGACGGACTGGTACGGCTCCTTGGCGGCGCTAATGGTGAGCTTCTGGACCTCGTCCCCTCCATAGTGGATCTGGAAGCTGGTAACCCCCGCGGGGACGTCGATCCGCTGCATCGCCTCGGTGTAATAGCGGGCGTACACATTGTCGTCGCTCATCGCCTGGCCGGTCGAATCCATGATCGGATTCCCGTTGGCGTCAAAGACGCCGTCGTTCTGCGACCAGACCACGACGAAGTCGCCATTGTTGTCCGTGGCCACGGACTTGCCCGTCACCATGGCTTGCGTGCTTTCCGCGTACGTGCCCTGGTTGTTGGACGTCAACTGGCTAGGCAGCGTGATCGTGCTCTGATTGATCAACTGGTCGGTCGTTCCGCCGGCCGAGATGCTGAGCAGGGTCCGCTCCTCCAACTGATCCATGAGGAGACGCCGAGGCTTGCGGGCGGCCGGCTTGCGCCGCTCGCTGCCCGCCAGGCGATTCCACATTCGCCCCCACGCCCCGCCAAGATCAAGATGTCGCGCCGTCGGCTTCTGCAACCGTGACATAGGTCTCATTCCTCGCAAAAAAGCTTCTCTGTCCAGGTGTCTTGTTTCAAGTTGTCTTCGTGGATCTCGCTGCTCGGCCGCAGCCAGTAGCAGGAGTCCGGATTGGTCATGGCCTGATGCACTTCCGGCCGGAGCAAATTGAGAATCATCGGGCGATGGACGCCGGGCAAAAACTGCACGTCGTACAACTCCTCGCAGCCGGCGGTGAACTCGAACAGTCCCTGCTCCTCTCCGCTGCGGAGGTCCACGACCGCCACCCCGCACCGCAAAGGATCGCCCCGCTGCTGGATGGGCAGGCCGCCAAAAATGTGCCGTTCCCGAATCTTGCACAGCCCCACCAAGGCATACGGACCGCAGAAGCACAGCCCGCGCAGGTAGCCCGGCAAGCGGCACACCGCCTCCGCCCGGCCGCGCTGGTGGTCGACCCGAAGCAATTCGCCGGCGCCGGAGTTGAGGGCCCAGAGTTGGCCGTCGTGCCAGCGCGGCGAGTGGGGCATGGCCAGGTTGCCGAGCACGATCTCGTTGGACTCCAGGTCCAGCAGCACGCCGCCGGTGGCCTTGTGCTCGCGCCACGCCCCCGCGGCGTCCGTGGTTCCCAAGGCGGTCACATAACGCGGCCGGCCGTCGCGGACGGCAATGCCGTTGAGATGGCAGCGATCCTCCGGCACCAAATCCGTGACGAAGGGCGGCTTCCATACCGGCAAGAAATTGAAATCGTAGCTCGCCTTGGCGAGGCACGAGAAGCGGGTGGCCGCCAACCAGATCTCATCGCCCAGCAGGGCCACGTCGTGCGCGTGCAGATCACCGGTGTGATAGGTCGCCCGCGGCAGGTACAAGGCGTCGTACCGGCCCGGTTGGTTCTCCAAATAATCGTGAGCGAGCAAGGGGGCGTTGGCAAACACCCACACGTCACGGCGGGTGGCCAACACGAGCCGATCGCCGGAGACACCCAGGCCCAAGGGCTTGTCGAACTCCCGCATTAACAGCGTGACCTGCTGGCCGTCCCAACCGATCAGCGCCACCTTGCCCGCCTGGTACGTCGAGACCGCCAGTGCCCCGCCGGCGTTGGCCATCCAGTCCTGGAAGGCCGGCGACGCCGCACAGGCAACGGCAAGCGGGGCGGGAGTCGGTAAAGCGGCAAACTCGCTCATGCGACGCGAAACCTTGAGCTGGAGAAAGAATCCGCGCGGTCTGCGACGAGGGACTCCCCGCCGCAGTCTCGTGCTTTTCCTGACCTGTAGAAAAGCAATGCCCCTACGCACAGGTCAGACAGTGACAACAGACTTCTCATGTTCCCGGTGCTGTCGTGCTGCGGATCGAAGCGACGACCTGACGTTGCCCTGGCGCGTGTCGAGGCCAGCACGACTACTTCATCTAAACCCATTTCTGGTGGCCTGTCAAACAATTTCTTTCCTCGCTGCCGCCAAGGTACTTGCTAAACCAGAGCGCCCAGTCTACGCAGTCTTCCTATGCTTTCATTTCATCTTGATTGGCCCCCCGTCGGATGTCAAACGAATTCCAAGGGCCGAGCTGTCCACGAATTGGTAGCTATGCCCCCCGGCTTTTCGTCAAAGTCTGCCTTTCTTACTCAACTAGCTTGACCGGCACGTCCGATACTATCGTCACGGTCGAGAGCCAGACCCGACACACTAGGTGGTTTAGGCTATACCCATAGTCGGGCGTAGGAACAAGGTGGGCTAAATTATGCCGTTCAACCGCGCCAATTCATGCGTCGTAGCCATCGGCTTGCTCGTGCTGTTCGCGGCGAGCGCTGCGTGCGGCCAGGAGCTTCAGGGATTTCAACTGTTTGCTCCGGCGGATCTGAGCACCTTTGGCGGTGATATCCAAGCCAACGAGGGATATTTCTTCCAGTTCGATGGTTTGTTCTGGTCGATTTCGGCGCCGCGGACGACGCCGATTGGTGCCCCCGGGCTGACGCGGCTGGTCTATTATGGGCCCCAAGCGAATACGGTCCCCACGCCGCCGCCCAACAGCATCCTCCCGCCAGTTCAGTCGCAGGATCAGCGTTTGGAGAGCGATACGCTGGATACGGGAGATATCAAGAGCGCATTCAGCCCGGGAACGCGTTTCGAGTTTGGTAACATCGAGGACCGCAACGGCTGGTTCTGCAGCATCCTTCGCGTCCAGCCCTTAGAGCAGGACTTCACCTACCAGTCGGCCGACGTGGTGTTCAAAGACCCGCCCCAGGGGCCGCTGGGGCAGGGGCTGCTGACCGGGCCCGTGCCCGGACCTGGCGGCACCACCGTGCAACGACCGCTCCCCGTAACCCTGTACAATATCACCATGTCGAATACCGTGGATAACTGGGGCGTGGAGCTGATGTACCTGCACCGGCTCCGCACCAGCCATTGCGGCGGCACGTTCGAGTTCTTCGCCGGTGCCCGTTACATGGAGTTCAACGACGGCTTCAACTTCCAAGCGGGCGACGATCCGGGCGGGCACACCGTCCCGTCATTTCTGGCGAACAGCTTCTGGTTTACTTCCGCTGAGAATCACCTCGTGGGTCCGGAAGTGGGGCTGCGGTGGTCCAAAAAGGAGGGACGCTGGATGTTCTCCACCGAAGCCCGCTTCATGGCCGCTTTGAACATGCAGACCTTTCACCAGGACGTCAATCTCGGCCCGAATCTGAATCCCGGCGGCAACTCGGGTAGCGCACTTTACACGCCCGCCACGCTGGAGCCCGCATCGGCCAGCAACAACGCCAACCTCAACGAGTTTTCGCCGCTGGTGGAGTTGCGTCTGGAAGGGCGGTACCAAATCACCAGCATGATTTCCTTCCATGCGGGTTGGACCGGCTTCTGGATGGACAATATTGCCCGCGCCAACGGCGTCATCGACTACAACATCCAAAATCCCGTCATGGGATTCGATTTCTCGTCGGGCAACAACAAACAGAACGTGCTGGTCAACGGCGTGACGATCGGCTTCGACATCAACCGATAAGCCTTTTCGGCGGCGCCTGGGGCGGTCGCCGAACGCCCCCGCCCGGAAAGCGGAGGGCTCTTGCCAGCGGCGCGAGCCCGATCATCACGGTTCCCTGCTACGCCCCTTGGTCCGCACGTTGGCGGAGTTCGTCGAGTTCCGCCCCCAGGCGATGGCGTAACGGGCTTTCCGGCCGAAGTTCTTCGAGCAGTTGCTCGGCCCTTGCAAATACCTCTTCGTTGCACTCACTACGGCGAAACAGGCTTCGCCAGGTCCGCGAAATCTCCTGTTCAGTAAGCAAAATGACACCTCATGGGTCTCAGTTGTCGAACGCGGCTCCCTTGCTACCCCTCTCCCCAAGCTACCGGCCGAAACCGGAAAGGAGGGGATCGATCACTTCGGGTTGCCAACTCTATCTCTCATCATAATCAGTCTTGCAGAGATGGGGAAGGATGATTTTCGACATCCCGCAAATTTTCCAGCTCTTCTACCATCGCCTCGACCGTGTAGCGTAACTGTTGTTCGGTGTGCAGCGCCGTGATGAAGTAGCGCAACCGCGCGGCGTTCTCTTCGACCGCCGGATGAACGATCGTGTTGACGTTGACCCCGCGGGCGGACATCGCCTTGGCCAGCGCGAGGCATTGGATGGAATTGCCCAAGATCACGGGCACGACGGCCGAGTTGGCGCTCATTCCGGTGTTCAATCCGTGCTGCCGGGCCAAGCGGAGGAAGAGCCGGGAGTTTTCCCGCAACCGCGCGACGCGCTGCGGCTCGGCCTCGAGCAAGCGTAAGGCCGCCAGCGCGGCTGCGGCCGCCGGCGGCGCCATGGCCGCGGCATAGACGAATCCCGGGGCGGTATAGCGGAGATACTCCACCAACGCCTTGCAGCCGGAAATGTACCCGCCGCAACTGCCTAAGGTCTTGCTCAAGGTTCCCATCCAGACGTCGACGTCACCGCGATCGACGCCGTAGTGTTCGCCGATGCCGCGGCCCGTCGGCCCCAGCACGCCCAGCGAGTGCGCTTCATCGATCATCAGCAACGCATGGTGCCGCTTCTTCACCTCCACGAAGCGGGGCAGGTCGGGAACGTCGCCGTCCATGCTGTACACGCCCTCGATCGCCACCAGCACGCGGCGGTACTCGTGCCGGAACTGTTCCAGCAAGCGGTCGGCGGCCTGCCAGTCGTTATGCGGAAATGGGCGTCGCCGCGCGCCGGAAAGGAGGCACCCCTGCACGATGCTATTGTGCGCTAACCCGTCGTGGAGGATCAGGTCGCCCGGACCCACGAGGTGGCCGATCACCGTTTCGTTCGTGGCGTGGCCGCCCACCATGGCGATCGTGTCTTCCGCGCCCAGAAAGCGGGTAATCGCCGCTTCCAGCTCGACGTGAATCCCCTTCTGGCCGGACACCAGCCGGCTGGCCGACGCGCTGGTGCCGTAACGGTCGATGGCGGCCTTGGCGGCGGCACTCACCCGCACGTCACCGGACATCCCCAGGTAGTTGTAGCTGGAAAAATTGATCAGTTCGCGGCCGTCCACGATCGTTCGGTCCATGGTCGGACCGTCGTGGACCGCGAAGAAGGGGTTCCCCAGGCCCGAGGATTCGAGCATGTCGAGGTTTTCTCGCAACCTCACATACTCCGGAAACTGATCGAAGCGATAGGCGGCCGGTGGAATCTCGGCGCCGGCATCGCGAGCACGAAGCGGGCGGGGCTCGCGGCCGAGGTATTTCTCCACGGCCGCCACCAGTTGCCGAGTGGTTTCCAGCTCGGGCAGGATTTCTTCGGGAAACCGCCCAGCAAACTTCTCTTCCAGCGAGGCCACGATCTCCATCCGCTCCAGCGAATCCATGCCCGTCTCCACGATCGGAGAATCGAGCGTCATGCCGTCGGCTCGTTCTTTGGCCACGCGGCGAATCTCCTCGACCACCAGTTGCGTCAAGCGATCGCCGGCCGCGTCGTGCCGGCCATTGCCGCTGCTGCCGAGGATCGCAGAGCGACGGGGACGCGCGATCACCTCCGCAGGTTCCACGGCAGGGATCTGCCCCCCGGCGGCCAGAGGGGCTTCGGCCGGAGTGTCAGCGGCGGACCATTGCCCCACGGCGTCCAGCGTGCCGGCCCGATAGCTGTCGCGGCAGGCGTGCCGCTGGATCTTGCCGCTGGAGGTCTTGGGCACGCTCCCCGCGCGGATCAGCACGATCGCGTCCGGCGCCAACTCGTGCTCGCCGGCCACGGCCTGGCGAATGGCCGTGAAAATGCCGCTGAAGTCGGACTGTTTGTGCCGCTCGACTTCCTGAACGATGATCAACTGCTCGCGCCTGCCGGCCTCCACGGTAAAGGCGGCGCCGCAATCGGGACGTAGCCGCGGATGGCTCTGCTGCACGGTCCGTTCGATGTCCTGCGGATAAAAGTTGACGCCGCGGACGATGATCAGGTCTTTCAAACGGCCCGTGACAAACAGCTCGCCGTCCTGCAAGAATCCCAGGTCGCCGGTGCGGAGGAAGGGCCCCTCGCCGGTATCTTTGAGCCGGGCGCGGAACATCCGCTCGGTAATCTCCGGTTGCTGCCAATACCCCTGAGCGACGCTCGGTCCGTGGACCCAAATCTCGCCGACGCGGCCGGCCGGACAGGCGGTCCGCGACTCGGGGTCGGCAATGACGATCTTCTGGTCGGGCAGATTTTGGCCGCAGCCGACCAGTGCCCGCACCCCCTCGTCGTCCGGATCGGCGTCGATGACCTCACGGCGCGCCAGCCCGGCCGCATCGAACGCGCGGATCACCGGCGGCGCGGCGGCGTAGCCGCCGGAGACAATCAGGGTGGCTTCGGCCAGGCCGAAACACGGATAAAACGCCTCGCGGCGGAACCCGCAGGGGGCAAAAGCCTCGCTAAAGGCGTCCAGCGTCTCCGCCCGCACCGGCTCCGCGCCGTTGAAGGCCACCCGCCATGTGCTCAGGTCGAGGGTTTTTCGCTGTTCGGGCGTGATCTTGCGGACGCACAGGTCGTAGGCGAAATTGGGCCCGCCGCTGGTCGTGCCGCGGAATCGGCTGATGGCCGACAGCCAGCGGTACGGCTTCTGCAAGAAGCTCATCGGCGAAATCAGGACGTTGGGCCGCCCGATGTAGAGCGGCTGCAAGATGCCGCCGATCAGCCCCATGTCGTGATAACTCGGCAGCCAGAAGACCCCCTTGCCCGAACGCCCATGCTCGAAAGCATGGGAAATCAGGGCCGAATTGTGAACCAGATTCGCATGGTTCAGCACGACCCCCTTGGGCGTCCCCGTCGAGCCGGAAGTGTATTGCAGGAACGCCAGCGTGTCGCCGTGGACGTCCGGCATGCTCCAGTCGCGTTCCATTTCCACGGGCACCTTGCAGGTGGCCAACCAGGCAAGCTGCTTCAGGTGCGGCGTTTCATCGATCAGCGGCATGACCCGGTTCAACACCAGTTCGGTGGTCAGGGCCACGCGGGCGTCGGCATCGTCGGCAATAGCCTGAATGCGATTCAGCGAGCGGTTGCGCCGCGGAGGATACACCGGGACGGCGACCACGCCCGCGTAAAGGCAGCCGAAGAAGGCCACGATGAACTCCAGCCCGGCCGGATACAACAGCAGCGCCCGCTCGCCCACCAGGTCGTGCGCTTCCAACCAGGCGCCGATAGCGCGGGCGTGGCGGTCCAACTCGCGATAGGTCAGATGGACTTGCTCATTCTCGCCATCGACCAGATACGTGAAAGCGGTGTCTTCCGGTTGGCATCGCGCGCGGTGTAGCAGAAGCTCCACAAGATTGGAGGGACCAAAGAATGTACCGGGCAAATGATCCAGATGCACGACCGTTAAATCTCCACTGCCACCAATCATCATCCGTCGCGACGGCCTTTGGATTTTAAGGTTTTGCTGACTAGGACGCAATTCCACCCCACGCATAGACTTCTCCGGCAATACCGTAGGAGCATGATTGACAAGTGGCGGGAACTGAGTCGGCGTTATCGGGGGGGGGGGGGGGGGGGGGTCGCATTTGGGGGGGGGTTTTTATTGGGGGGCGGGGGGTAAGGTATTTTAAGTGTTGGCGTTTGCTGGGTGTGGGCTTACATTTTTAATTCTATTTCTTCCGGGCAACGTGG
>Ga0181520_10000763_pt1 | contig 69303 bp, 64 predicted proteins | sample PEATcosm2014_Bin_29_FD_132451 | JGI IMG/M metagenome (GOLD analysis project Ga0181520, IMG submission 132451) | Peatland microbial communities from MTU Mesocosm Facility, Houghton, MI, USA - PEATcosm2014_Bin02_30_metaG | ecosystem: Environmental > Terrestrial > Soil > Wetlands > Peat | place... | reverse complement strand
ATTATATCATGAAATTAACCGTTTGTCAAGTGCATAATTACGAATTATTATTCTAACTCTTTCCAGCCTATTCCGATTTGCAAAAAAGGTAAAAAAGGAATGCTGGAAATTAAATCAATCCACCCCCATGTTAATAAATAATTACCCCATTTATCTTTACTTTTCCTCAAGCAATTAAAGAAATCATTTAGAAAAAAGACACACACAATATTATTAATATAAGATAGAATATTTAATGTTTCTTTTGGTAGTTTTATCAGTATTTCGGCAAATAAAGAGATCAGTACATAAATACTAAGGAGTAGGATAAAGTTTTGCCAGAGTTGAGAGTCTTTATCTCCTTTATCTTTTGTCATCATTGCCTCTGTATGTAGAGACTTTTAATCAATATATTTTGGAAATTATATTCCTGTTTTTTGATACTGTCAATAATATTTTAGTTATTAATTCCCAGAAGGTTACAGTGTTATAAATTGGTAACAAAATTAATCTATTAACCTCTTGGTTTTCTTTTAAACTTGATCGTCATCCACTCCGGCAGGGCAGGAGCAGTAGTAAACAAAGCCATTTCTGCAATGCTCCATATCCATGCCAAAAACCCAAACAAGAACCAGCGGTAATCCCATCCGGACGCCGAGGCGATCAGTTGAAATGAATTTACCTTAACCGCATCCTGTTGTTTAGGGAGTCGAACGATATATTCGGCCGCAACCCATAAGAAAGGGGTAGTCCCTGACTGGCGTCAGGGACAATAAACTTTAAGGGTCCCTTCGGGACCCCAAGCGTTTATTGCCTAAAATCATCTCCTATGATAGAATTATCGCAATTCAATAGGGCGGTTTTATGAAAGGTTTGGTGATTATTCCCACTTATAACGAAGCTGAAAATATCAGGCTCATTATACCGGAGGTGCTCAAACAGGGAAAGACTTTCGAGGTTCTCGTGGTCGATGACAACTCCCCTGACGGCACCGGCGGAATTGTAAAAGAGATGGCCCTGTCCAATGAGCGTGTGCATCTCCTTGAGCGCAAAAAAAAGGCGGGACTGGGGAAAGCCTATGTGGCCGGTTTCAAGTGGGCGCTGAAGCAGGATGCGAATTTTGATTTCTTCTGTGAAATGGACGCCGATTTTTCTCATGATCCCGGCGAACTTCATCTCTTCACAGAGGCCCTTAAAGAGGGCTATGATGCCGTCTGCGGATCCCGCTATGTCAGAGGGGTCAGGGTCCTTAACTGGGACCTGAAAAGGCTGCTTATCAGCATAGTCGGCAACCTTTATGCCAGGATCGCGACAGGGGTAAAACTGACAGACCTGACGGGCGGATATAACTGTTATACAAGGGCTGTTCTCGAGAATCTCAACCTTGACGGGATCAGTTCCAGCGGGTACTCATTCCAGATCGAGATGAAGGCCAAGACCACATGGAAGGGTTACAGGATCAAAGAGGTCCCCATTATATTCCGCGACAGGTTCGAAGGAACGACAAAGATGAGCGGCGGAATAGTCAATGAGGCTATACTCAAGTGCTGGAAATTCCGGATCGACAAATGGCTCAAACGGATATAAAAGTCAGGTTTGCGCCTTCCCCGACAGGCAAGCTCCATCTCGGGAGCGCACGTACGGCGGTTTTTAACTGGCTTTACGCGCGGCATATGAAAGGCACCTTTATCCTGCGGATCGAGGACACGGATCTTGCGCGTTCGGAAGAATCCTTCACACGGTCGATAATCTCCGATATGGCCTGGCTCGGCATGAATTACGACGAGTTTTATTCTCAGAGCGACAGGTTCGATATTTACAGGGAGTACGCGCAAAAGCTTGTAAGTTCGGACAGGGCTTACAAGGATGAAGACAGCATAAGGGTTAGAACCGGCGAACCGAGGCAAATATCTTTTACCGATGCAGTCAAGGGGAAGATATCCGTCCTGTCTGCAGAACTCGAAGATTTCGTGATCATGAAAGCCGGCGGAACCCCGACCTACAATTTCGCAGTCGTAATAGACGACGCCCTGATGGGAATAACCCATTGCATCAGGGGGGAAGACCATATTACCAATACGATAAAACAGCTTATCATTTATGAACACCTGTCTTTCACGCCGCCGGTTTTCGCGCATCTCCCGCTTGTCATGGATGCGGATAAAACAAGGCTTTCGAAACGCAAAGGCTCCAAAGATATTGAATATTACCGTTCATCAGGTATACTCCCGGAGGCGCTGCTTAACGCGATCGCCAGGCTCGGATGGAGCCATGGCAATGAAGAGGTATTCACAATAGAAGAACTCATCAAATATTTCGATATATCGAAGATCTCTAAATCCGCATCAATCTACGATGAAGAAAAGATGATATGGATAAACGGCAAACATATGAAAATGCAGGATATCGAAAAGCTGTATTCTCATTTTACCGATTTCATATCTTCGGCCGGCCTTGAGCTTTCCGGAAAGATGGCGGATGCGGCCTGGCTTAAAAAAGCCGCCGGCCTTTTGAGGAGCAGGCATAAGACTCTCAAATCCCTTTACGACGAGATAGCCCTTTACGGGTCAGGGGATTTGTCTGCGCCCGGTGGTCCGGCAGGCGCTGTGGATTTAAAGCTTGAAGGGGCTGTGAAAAAAGCCTTTATGCAGGCAGCAGCTTATATCTCGGATATCAATGACTTTACAGGGGACCCTGTACGGATAGAGCAGTCATTAAAGAACATAGCTGAAGAAAATAAACTGAAATTCGGCGAACTTGCCTCGGCTCTGAGGGTAGCCCTTACCGGGAAAACCGAAAGCCCGGGCCTGGCAGTACTGGTGACGCTTTTAGGAGAAGATGCGAAGAAGAGGCTTAGTGTGTATTAAGCGAATCAGACAGGCTGCGGCTGTCGTTTTTAAGGCTGTCAGCCAGCCTGGAAATATCTTCCGAAGCCTTGGTGTTTTCCTCTATGGAGTTTGATACCTGGTTGACCGATTCGATTATTTTAACAGCTCCTTCTTTCTGATCCGACATTACCTTGTTTATATCAAGCGAGAAAATTTTAAGTTTTTCAGAATATCTCTGGATCTCAAGGGCAGATTTACCCTGCTCCTCTGTAACAGAGGCAATATCTGTCGCCATATTGTTTACCGTTTCGATGGTTTCCATGAGTTCTTCAAGGGATTTGCCGGACTGGCGGGCCGAGTCCGCGATATTCTTGGTGTTGGCGCTGCCGGATTCGAGCTTTGACCCGGCATCCCTTATACCGTCCTTGATGGAATTAATAATTATGCCTATTTCAGTAGCCGACTTCGAAGAGCTTTCTGAAAGCTTCCGGACTTCGCTTGCCACGATCGCAAAACCTTCGCCGGCGTCGCCGGCATGCGCGGCTTCGATGGCGGCGTTCATTGCAAGCATGTTTGTCTCATCCGATATGCTTCTGATAGCCGTAAGTATCTGGTCTATATTTTCGGAGTATTCCTCGAACTTGTGGATGCTGTCCGAGATGGCTGTGAGGAATTCCCCGATGGATTCTATATTCTTTTCGAAGGCTGAGAAATTTTCCTTGTTTTCCCTCGCGATTTTGGCGTTCTGACCTATCATTTTCTTTAAATCGACTATATTTTTCACTATCCCCTGAACTCCTGAATTAAGCTGTCCGATTGCAGATGCGGCGTCGGAAATCGTGCCGATCTGTTTTTCGATCGTGGAACTGTTATTTTCGAGGGCCTTCAGGTATTCTTCCATGGTTTCGAAGACGTTCCTGCTCGAAGAAGCCTGCTTTTCATTCGATGAGGAAAGCAGGAATGATTTCGAGGCGAGCTCCTCCGAATTAATGTCGATTTTTCTCGATGTATCCCTGATAACATCATAACTTTCAGTAAGGCGATTTATAACTTTGTTAAATACCAGAGAAAGCTTCCCGATCTCGTCTTTTGAATCGATTTCGAGCTTGACGCTCAGATTTCCGCTTTCTACATTCTTCGAAACGTTATCGAATTGCTCAACAACGCAGGAAAACCATGAGGACACAGCCTTAACAAGAATAACTATTATCAGTAATGAAATTATAATTATGATAGCAAAGAATAAAGATGCCCCGGCAAAATTCATGGTCATGTGGTTATAGCTGACCCTCCCGGATTCTTCCTCCGCATATTCAAGGGCATGCATTGTGTCGTTGAGGTTATTATACGCGCTTTCGGCGTTTGCTATGCTCATCGCGGCCATTCCCGGGTCCGATTTCACCATTCCTAAAACGAGTTTTGCTTCGTTGGCGTACAAATCGGCCTTTTTCCGGATATCGTCGAGAAGAGATTTTTCCTGGGCGGAAATGTTTTTATTTGATATAGAAAAATTCCTGAGGCTGTCCACCTGAGATTGCAGAGCATCCCTCTGTTCATCGGAAAGTTCCGTGATTTTATTGTCGGGATAATTCAGGCTGACCCATCCGATAAGGCGGTAAAGGTTCATATTAACGGTTTTGAGCCTGTCGTTGATTTCCTGTATCTGGTGGAGGTGGCTTATTCTGACATTGTAAAGCTCGCCCATTATCTGTTTCTGGTTGTTAAGATCTAAAAGGGAAAAGGTTATAACAATAAACAGCAGGACAATGATAGCTACCGGAGCTATCAATACCTTGACTATCAGATTCAGATTATAGAAGAACTTATTAAAGATATTAAACATTTTCAACCCTCTAATACGTAAGGACGGAGTTATTTATAAAAGCCGCACCCTATCCATATGTTATCGACCTTTTCCACGTAAGAACTTTTGTTCTCTATTTTTTTTGTCTTGGGATTTGACCTCTTGTAATCCACCCAGCCTGAATTTTTATCCCTCGCGGTTTCAAGCATCTCTTTGATATAATGCTTGCCGTCGGGATCCTGCATATCGATCATGTTGACGCCGATAAGGGTGGAATTCCCGTCGCCCCTTGCAAGGCACAATCCGTCGAAGTCAAATACGAAAACGTAGTATTCCCCGCTCCTGAAAATCCCTTTCGTATCATCGAAAGCCTTTAAAGCGGCGTCTTTGCCGTTGGCCTTGTAAAATTCAACAGCCTTGCGGACCATTGACCTGGCTTTTGAAGCGTTCTGGCTGAGTTCGGCCGATAAGAGAGAAGAAGCCGTTAAAACAAACAGCGTAATGATTAAGATCTTTTTCATAAGGCAGCCTCCTGTTTAACACCTTTTACAGCTATAATTAAAGTGTAAAGCAATAGCCCGCCAATGTCAAAAAAGGCGTGACAAGGCACGGTTACCTTGACATATTTAAGGTTAAGGCTTATCTTTTTTATAACTATAATTACTGACCGGAGGGTCGAATGAAGAAAAATATCCTTCTCGTGTATCCCGAAATGCCGTCAACATACTGGGGTTTTGAGCATAGCCTGAAATTTATCGGGAAAAAAACAACATATCCCCCCCTCGGTTTGATGACTGTCGCCGCAATGATACCGCCTGAATATGGTATAAAACTTGTTAACATGAACACTGAAGAATTAAAGGAAAGCGATATAAGCTGGGCCGATTACGTGTTTCTCTCTGCCATGGCGGTTCAAAAGGACTCCTTTGACGAAGTCGTCAGGCTTTCGCATAAATATAATAAAGTTGTTGTGGCAGGCGGGCCTTATCCATCCATTTCTCATGAGGATATCGAGGGTGTGGACCATTTTGTATTAGACGAGGCTGAAATGACACTCCCTGTTTTTTTCCGCGACCTCGAGGCCGGAAAACCGGAAAAAGTTTACAGGTCCGGCGCCAAGCCTGAAATGTCGATGGCTCCGCTTCCCCGTTTCGACCTTGTAAAAAATAAAGATTATGCGTCGATGGCTTTGCAGTTTTCACGCGGATGCCCGTTTAACTGCGAATTCTGCGATATCATAGAACTTTTCGGAAGGGTCCCGCGTACAAAATCTCCCGAACAGTTCATGGCCGAACTTCAGGGCCTGTATGACACGGGATACAGGGGTTCCGTCTTTATTGTTGACGATAATTTTATCGGTAATAAATCAGCGGTTAAAAACCTCTTAAGGCCGATGGCCGCCTGGCAGAAAGATCATAAGTTCCCCTTTACTTTCATGACAGAGGCGAGCATTAATTTAGCCCAGGACGATGAATTGATGAACCTTATGGCCGAATGCCGGTTCAACGGGGTGTTCCTCGGCATTGAAACACCCTCCGAAGAATCGCTGACCCTTTCGGGCAAACTCCAGAACACCAAAATAGTAATGCTTGACAGCATTCATACGATCCAGAAGAAGGGCATTGAAGTTTCTGCGGGTTTCATATTGGGCTTTGATAACGATAATGATGATATTTTCGACAGGCAGATCAAGTTTATAAATGACGCCGCAATACCCATGGCCATGGTGGGGCTGCTGACCGCCATGGAGAAGACCCAGCTTTACAGAAGGCTCGATGCTGAAAACAGGATACTCGGCAGCACATCCGGCAATCATACCCATGCGCTCGAATTGAATTTTATCCCGAAGATGCCTGTTGACAGGCTTATCGAAGGCTACAAAAAGGTCATCTCGACGGTTTACGAGCCGAAGGTGTATTTCAAACGATGTTATGAACTTATAAAGATTCTTCCGAACAGGTATTATTCCTCCGTCGATAAGATGTCCCTGTATAATATATTCACTTACGGTTATGCCTTTATCAGGTCGATCGTACTCCAGGGCATTTTCAGTTCATACGGCCTGGAATATTTTAAATTCCTTGGCAAAGTACTGATAAAAAAACCTTCCAGGATACCGCAGGCGGTAAAATCGGCTATTTTCGGCTACCATTTCTTCAAAATAACTGAAAAGCAGATAAATAAAAAAATGGCCCTCCTCGATAATTTCAAGGCTTATATAAATTCTCTCATGAGGGTTTTCCAGGAAAGGATAAAATTGGCCGGGGACCTGAATTGGGAAAAGGCTGTAAGGGAACTCGTCCATCTCAGGGAAAAGACTTTGCCCCTTGTTAACAGGAAGTACAATTCGGCGTCTCAGCTTTCCAGCCAGTACACCGAGAGCACCCTTGTAAGGCTCGAAGAAAGCATTATTGAATACATTAACCGGATCAGCTCTTACCTTATGAAAACCGCGGACCAGGACAGAGATAAAAAGGCCGGGATTTACAGCAGGCTGAACAGGCTGCTGAGCCCGGCGCAGGATGGAAGGCTTAACAAGATCGCCTCTTTTATAGATAATGTCCTGATCGAGTTCTTCAAGATTTCTTCGAAAGAGTCCGGCGCGCTTTCCGCGGGAGAGAACTTTTAGAAACCTTTTCCGCCGGGGCGTCGTTTTCGATTATTATTATTTTAAGGACCTCTTCTATATTTTCGACATAGTATAGAGTCAGGTCCTTTAATATCTGTTCATTCATCTCGCTGATATCTTTTTCGTTGTTCTTCGGGACGATAACCTTGAAAAGCCCTCCCCTTTTTGCGGCAAGGAGTTTTTCCCGCAAGCCCCCGATAGGCAGAACATCGCCCTTGAGAGTGATCTCTCCGGTCATCGCGCAGTCATTCCTGGCTTTCTTGCCCGAATATGTGGAAATGATCGAACTTATCATTGTAACGCCTGCCGATGGCCCGTCCTTGGGTATGGCTCCTTCCGGAACATGTATGTGAAGGTCGTTGGTCCTGAAAAGAGCCGGGTCTATTCCATACTTTTCGGCCACGGATTTTGCGAATGAGAAAGCTATCTTTGCGGATTCCTGCATGACCTCCCCGAGCTGCCCCGTGAGTATGAGGTCTCCCTTGCCCTTGAAAATCGAACTCTCAATGTAAAGAACATCGCCGCCCATCTCGGTCCAGGCCAGGCCGGCAATAACTCCGACCCTCGGTTCCTTCTGAACCCGCGTAAAATCGAATTTCCTGACGCCTAAGTGCTTCGCGATTTTCTTGGAATCAATCTGTATGGATTTGACATCATGCCTGACCTTGTCGCGCGCTATTTTTCTTATTACTTTTCCGACATTCCTCTCGAGGTTCCTGACGCCTGCTTCCTTTGTATAATACCTGACTATATCGAGGATTGCATTGTCTGTGAAATTGACTTTAATATCCAGAAGCCCGTTTTCAATCATCTGCTTGGGAATTAAAAATTTCTTAGCTATCTCTTTTTTTTCGAGCTCGGTGTAACCGGGGATCTCTATAATTTCCATCCTGTCCCTCAGGGGTCCGGGAATATTGTAAAGATTATTGGCAGTTGTGATGAAAAATACATAAGAAAGGTCGAAATCCAGGGACATGTAATGGTCGTTGAAGGAATTATTCTGTTCCGGATCGAGTACTTCAAGGAGGGCTGAACTCGGATCCCCCCTGAAATCGGTGCTCATCTTGTCGATTTCATCCATAAGAAATACAGGGTTCATCGAACCCGCCTTTTTCATCATCTGGACAATCTTGCCGGGCAGCGCCCCGACGTAGGTTCTCCTGTGGCCCCTGATCTCGGCTTCGTCCCTTACGCCGCCTAAAGACACCCTTATAAAATTACGGTTAAGGGCATGCGCTATGGACTTGGCAAGCGATGTCTTCCCTGTCCCGGGAGGTCCGACAAGGCAGATTATAGGCCCTTTGGATTTAGGGTTGAGCTGGCGGACAGCGATAAAATCTATGATTCTTTCTTTCGCTTCCTTGAGCCCGTAATGATCTTTTTCAAGGGTGTTTTCCGCGAGCTGCAGATCCTTGTTATCAACTGTATAAACTCCCCATGGAAGGTCTACAAGCCATTCTATATAGTTGTAAAGGACCGTATATTCAGGAGACATATTGGGTATTTTAGAAAGCCTGTCTAATTCGCTTTCGAATTTCTCTTTTACCGATTCCGGCATTTCCTTGCCTTTGGCCCTTTCCCGAAGCTCCTGTATGCCCTCGTCCTGGGATTCGCCGTCATCGAGCTCCTTCCTGATCTCTTTGAGCTGTTCGTTCAGGAAGTATTTCTTCTGCATCTTTTCCATGCGGTCCTGGACGCGTTTATTGATATCGTCTTCTATTTTCAGGACATCAATTTCCTTATGCACGAGCGCAAGGGTCCTTGTAAGCCTTTCATTGATATCGTTTTCCTCGAGGATGGCCTGCTTGTCCGAAACCTGCGACGGTATGTTCGCCATCACAGCGTCTATGAGCTTTTCAGAATCGTCGATGGAAACAATGGAAGCCGCAGTGTCCTTGGGAATCTTGGGATTGAGAGATATATATTCGACAAACTTGTCCTTCAAGGTCCTGATCAGGGCTTCAAGTTCGTTGCTGTTGTTTATTTTTGTTTCGAGGTCGTCGACCTCTGCGACAGAGAAACCGTCATCCTGTATATACCTTGCGATTTTACCTCTTTTAAGCCCTTCAACGAGGATCCTGACCATGCCGTTGGGCATATTTATCAGTTCCAGAATTGTTGAAACGCAGCCGACGGAGAAAATATCTTCGTCCGATGGATTTTCCACATCCTTGCTTTTCTGCGCAGAAAGGAAGAGCGGCAGGTTGTTTTCAAACGCATGCATAACCGCTTTAACAGATGTATTGCGGCCGATTATAAGGGGTACAACCATGTAAGGGAATACCACAATACCTCTGAGAGGTATGAGCGGGAATTTCTCTCTTTTCTTGTTATCAGTTTCGGACATTTAAAAACCTCTGTTATGCTATTTTGGGCTCTTTACCCATGGTAACCACTTCCTTGTCGATGATGCAGTGCCTGACATTTTTCATGGACGGTATTTCATACATAATATCGAGCATGACTTCCTCGATCACGGACCGGAGACCCCTTGCGCCTGTTTTCTTTTCTTTCGTTTTATGCACAATTTCGGTAATCGCATCGTCTGTAAATTCGAGTTCGACGTTTTCGAGACCCATAAGCTTCTGATACTGCTTGATAATCGCATTCTTCGGGTCCGTGAGTATATGCTTGAGCTCGTCGTCTTTAAGTTCATGAAGGATTGCTGCAATCGGCAGCCTTCCCACAAGTTCCGGAATAAGCCCGTATTTAATAAAATCATGGGGTATTAAATCCTTAAGGATCTTTTCAGGGTCGGATTTATAATGGGTATGAACGCTTTTGAATCCGACCTCTTTTTTCCCCAATCTTGATTTCACTATATCCTCGAGCCCTACGAAAGCACCGCCGACTATAAATAGAATATTGGCGGTATTTACCATAATATTTTTCTGCTGGGGGTGCTTTCTGCCTCCGTAAGCCGGGACCGAAGCGTCTGTTCCCTCTATGAGCTTCAGAAGAGCCTGCTGCACTCCCTCTCCCGATACGTCCCTCGTAATTGAAACATTTTCGCTTTTCCTCGAGATCTTGTCTATTTCATCAATATAGACTATACCAACCTCCGCCCTTGAAATCAAGTGCTCGAGATCCTTGGACTCGGGATCGAAATATCCCCCGGCCGCGTTCTGAAGAAGCCTCAGGAGTACATTTTCGACATCATCCCCGACATAACCGGCTTCAGTAAGGGTAGTCGCGTCCGCGATCGCGAAAGGCACATCGAGCATCCTTGCCAGGCACTTCGCAAGAAGTGTTTTTCCGCTTCCTGTAGGACCTAAAAGTATCACGTTGCTTTTTTCTATTTCGACATCGTTTTTATCGTTGAAAGAGTTTGAAAATACCCTCTTGTAATGGTTATACACGGCAACAGATAGTATCTTCTTCGCATTGTCCTGCCCTATAACATATGTGTCGAGGAACTCCTTCATCTCTTTGGGGCGAGGGAGCTTGGTCACCGTGTTCAAAGTGCTGTTCCTGTGCTCATTCTGAATGGCCTGGTAGGAATTGTAAAGGCAGTTATCGCAGATGTACACCTCCCCCTCTCCTTTAACCATCCTGTAAACGTCTGCGGAAAAGGCCCCGCAAAAACTGCACTGGACTGTTTTTTTATATCTGGGGGCGGTGTTTTCACCATCCTCCTTTTTATTAACTGCCATTGGTTATTTCCTTTTATCCATAATTTCATCGATAATTCCATAAAGTTTCGCTTCATCGCCCGACATGAAGAAATCCCTGTCCGTATCAGTTTCAATCTTTTCGAGGGTCTGGCCTGTATGCCTGACAAGAATACTGTCAAGCATGGTCTTGGTCCTGAGCATTTCCTCTGCCTGGATTTTAATATCCTTTGCCTGTCCCTGTGTTCCGCCTGAAGGCTGGTGTATCATTATTCTCGAATGGGGCAGTGTAAAGCGTTTTCCTTTTTTCCCGGCTGCCAGAAGTACCGCGCCCATAGAGGCTGCTTCGCCTATGCATATTGTCGAAACATCGCATTTAATGTACTGCATAGTATCGTATATTGCCAGTCCGGAGGAAACAACGCCCCCGGGAGAATTAATATAAAGGTTGATATCCCTTTCAGGATCCTCGGCCTCGAGAAATAAAAGCTGTGCTATTATAAGATTCGCTACATCGTCATCGATCGCCGAACCTAAAAATACAATTCTGTCTTTCAAGAGCCTTGAATATATATCATAAGCCCTTTCACCCCTGTTGCTCTGTTCGATAACCATAGGTATAAGCATAATTAACCTCTTTCCTTAATATTATGTTAAAAACATTTTATTTTTTCCAGGATTGAATATAATTAATATATCATATAAAGTAAAATTATGCCATGCCGCCTTCGTTCGCTCCGGCGCTTTCAGGCCACTTTATTCACGAGATCGTCAAGCCCCTCGATCCTTATTATTATCTGGTCGCCTCTCTTCATCTCTCCTATGCCCCCGGGCGTTCCCGAGGCAATTACATCCCCCGGATAAAGCGTCATAACGCTAGAGATGAAGCTGACAAGCTTAAAAACGCCGAAGATCATATCCGCAGTGCTCGAGTCCTGGCGGACCGCGCCGTTGAGTATTGCCTGGATCCTGAGATTCCCGGGTTTTAATTCTGTTTCGATGAACGGTCCGTACGGCGAGAAAGTATCGAATCCCTTTGCCCTCGTCCACTGCCCGTCAAGACTCTGGAGGTCTCGAGCCGTGACATCGTTAAAAGCCGTGTAACCTAATATGTAACCGGCCGCTTCCTGTTCGGTCACATTTTTTGCCGTTTTTTTTATTACAATGCCAAGTTCGGCTTCATAATCGACCCTCGAGGACGATGAAGGATAAATGATACTGCCCCTGCTGGGCAGTATGCTCGATGACGGTTTTAAAAACAGCAGGGGAGTTTCGGGAAGTTTAAAATTCATTTCCTCTGTGTGGCGCAGATAATTCAAACCTACCGCCACTATTTTAGTGGGCCTCGAAGGCGCGGATATTTCAAGGCCGGAGAGCTTTTCGGCATCCCGGGCGCCTCCGGCACCCTCGACTTTTCGAAAATCATTTCCCAGCCTGAATACGTTTTCGCCGTTAACTTCCCCGTAAAATCCGCCTGCGGTGTTTAAGGCATCGCCGGCATCCAGGGCGCCTTTTTTGTAAAAAAAACCGATTTTCAAAACCTTCTCCTGAATTATCAAGGGGGTTGTTAGTAATTTTTATTCGAATTGTTCCCTTGCAGCCCTTCCGGACTGAAGTATGAGATTAGAAACAAAATGATCTAATTTTTCAATATTGTCGTTTGATATTTCTTCATATTTCAAACCGATCATGCTGCCGTTGACGCTCTTGACTATGCCCCAGAAATCAATTTCAGCGTTGGATGAATCCGGCAGACGGAATATTAGCCTGACGAGGTCGCCGACTACAAAAATCTGCTTTACCTCGATTGCAAGCCCGCCTGTTGAAATATCGACTATTGTCCCTTCACCCTCGCAGTTCTTCAATATATAACTTGCCTTGAAACTAACCGTTATCCTTGTCGGCCTCAGCGGCATAAGGGGCCTCCAGTTTTTTTATTTAAAAAGGCCGATGTCAAGTTCGGTATCTTCTCCGTCAGCCAGCCGTGAAACGTTTTTTACTTCATAAACTTTTTTTTCAATGTCTGAAAGTTTTAATTCAAGCTTTCCGGAAAGTTTCATCCCTTCCTCGTACAGCAGGAGGGCTTCCTCAACCTGCACCCCGCCTTCAAGTTTGGCAACAATTTCCTCGAGGCGTTTCATGTCGTCTTCGAAACTTCTGCCGTTTTTTTCGATTTTTTTTGGCATTGTCTGTACCGCCGGATATAACTTTCGACCAATTATAAAGGGTATAATATAAAAAATAAAGAAAAGAAAGTATTATAATGGAAAATCCGATAATCTCAATATGAAAAATCTATTCGAACTATCCATATCCACCGGCAGAAGGAATGAACTGATCAATATAACTTCATCCGTTCAGAAATGCATAACTGAGAGCGGAATCAGGGAAGGATTATGCGTGATCTTTGTTCCCCATACAACCGCCGGGGTGACTATCAATGAAAATGCAGATCCGGATGTTGTAATTGACATTATCGGCCACCTTGCAAAACTTGTTCCCCCGCCTCCCGGGGTGTACAGGCATTCGGAGGGGAATTCGGATTCGCATATCAAAAGCAGCCTGACAGGGCCGTCTCTCTGCGTTATAGTTTCGGGAGGAAAAGCTGTTTTAGGCACCTGGCAGGGGATTTATTTTGCCGAATATGACGGGCCGAGGCACAGGAAATTTATTGTCAAGTGCATTGAAGGTTAATGCCTGATGAAACTTAGCGGGGGCGAGTCTTCGCCGAAGTAGTAATATCTGCCGTCCTCGAAGCTGTACAAAGCTGTGAGGCCCTGGAGCCCGTAGCCCTGGAAATATGAGAGATCCATCGCATAATAGCCTTTTGCCAGGAAAACTCTGTACTGGTTTGAATCGAACGACCTGTTGCTGATGAATTCTCCTATAAGTTGACCGTTAAGTTTTAACCGGAATCCGTCATCCGATGCTATATTGAATGTGTAAAACCCGGTTTTTTCAACCCTGATAGACGACTTGAAATACATAAAAAAATCCTGGCTGTAAGCAAAATTACCCAGGTCGTTATGATAAAGCACCTGCCCCGGCCTGAAATTAATGGTATTGATATAATAAACCGCACTGAAATCCTGATTGACCGGGGTATCGAGGGTTATAATACTGCCCTTCTGTTTGACGATGGTCATGGTTATATTTCTTACCGGAATAAACGGGGAGAAGACGCGGCATATAAAAAACACCCCGAAAATAATTACAAGGGCGAGGAAGACCAGCTTGTTTTTGTCCAATTTCATCATATTCTCCGGAAGTTTTAAAAGTTCACCGGGACGAGGCTCCAGAGAGGCAGCCATGCCCTTTTTATAAAATCCAGGCTGTCAATGGGGATAAAGTAGCTTAACGGGGAAAAGAAAATAAACACGCAGATTATCTCCGTGAAGAATATAATCGAAATATTGCGCAGAGCAGTATTTCCGGATCGCATATCGTTCCTGAAAAAATACTGGAAAATCATGAATGCAAGGATCAGGGAAAATATCAGCGGAATAAAGTAATGGTATAAATACATAACCCGCTCTATCGTCAGCATCGCTGCCATGTATAAGCAGTAAAGCAAAGTGAAATATACTATTATCCGGAATTCCCGCCTGTCTCCCGCTGGAGCTTTGAACAGTAAAACCCCCCCTGCAAAAACCAGAGCTGTAATTATTCCAAGGAGGCCGGTCAGCCATATGAGCGGGTTTGCCTGGAGATAAAGATAGGCTATCCTGCTTCCGTATTTGCTCCAGCGGTAATTTATGCTCTTATATCCGAAAGGCCAGGAGAAAGCCGGGCTGCCGTTTTCATCGAGTTTGGACGGATCCCATTTCGGGACCCCTTTTTCATAATTCTGCATATATCCGAAATAATCCCTGAGCATGATAAAAAAATTGAGGGGATCTGCGGTTTGCCCGGAATTCAGAATCGACTGATAATCTTTTGAAGCCATGTATATTCTCCCGTTTTCAACACGGGAGGCAACAGCGAAATGAATGTAAAAGACCGTAAAAAAGACGATAAGAAGGCCCGCGGCCGAGAGAGACGCCTTTTTTGCAAGATGCAGTATGTTTTTCCATGATAAAACCGGGAGCTTGTTTAAAGGTCCGAAATCCTCGTAAGCGAGAAAAAGAAAAAGGATGAGAATAACCGCGCTGTTGAGTTTGACACTGAGAGCGGCCCCGGCTAATGTTCCAAGCAGAAAATAATCAAGAGCCTTTATCCCGGATTCTTTTTTGATAATGAACAGAAAGTGGAGGGTTGCGGCTAATATGAAAAAAATCTGTATGCCTTCGAGCATGGCAGCCCTCATATGGACTAACATGGCGTTATCGAATAAAAAAAGGGCTGTGAAAGCCAACGCGTAATGAAGTGATACCGATAACCGGGTAAGAATGAGAAAAAACAGCAGCGCCGAGAATACGGCAAAAAGAACCGGGAAAAACCGGACACCGGCAAACGAAAAACCTTCCGGGAAATTGCTTACATAGTCTGTCGTGCTGAAAGAAGATTTGTCGATATTCTTATTCGGGTTTATTATTAATTCACCGAGTGCAATAAATAATTTTCCGAGAGGGGGGTGGGGTTCCATGAAAAAAACGCCGGTCAAATATTTCTGGGCTGAAGCGATATGGTAGTTTTCATCCCAGTACGGTCCCGAAGGATAAGCGTAACCGCCCTTGAAATCAGTGAAAACCGGCATTAAAAAGTAAACAAGAACGGCAAGGGCAAGGGTTATAAAGGAATATAAAGGGAGATATAAGTTTGAATAAATTCTCTTTTTTTCATTCAATGCCGGGCTCCCTGCTTTTTCTTAAGCTCTCGGAGGCAAATTTTAATTTCTTCCGGGTTAAAAGTCAAAATAAGCCCCCTGTTACGTGGCCTGCGGGGTTTGCCGGGCATCACCTGAAAGGGTTCTTAAATCAATCCGGAGTTAAGAAATACTTGACAAATTCCGAAAATAAATCAAAATATGGGTAGCTAATAGCTGTCCTGAGGAGTCATGTATGAAAAAATCACCTGTCATATTGCTCGCACTTTCTTTTATATTTTCCGGCGGATTAATTTACGGCGCCCATAATATAACAGAAGATGCGGTTGATACCGTAGGCCCTGACGGGATACCCCAGCTTATCGATGTGATCCGTTCAACGGACCCCAATGATGACGATATAAGAATAAAGGCGATGAAAAGGCTCGGCGAGCTCAAAGCTAAAGAAGCAACCGATATGCTTATCGAAATGCTTCAGACAAGAAGGCTCGTGATGGGCGGGAAGGAAATATATAACTGGAAGCTGCAGGTTGAAGCGGCAAGAGCTCTGGGCGCAATCGGCGACGACAGGGCTTCGATATATCTCGTGGAAATGCTCAGGTATGAAAACGACAATACCGTGAAAAGGGCTGCAGCACAGGCTCTCGGCGATATGGGCGAAGCAGCCAGAAAGAAACCGGTCCTCGATGTTATGTACAGCCAGCTTGAAGCCGCCAAGGATCAGGGGCTTGCTTCGGACCTTTGCGAAGCTTTAGGGAAGATCGGGGATAAATCCGCTTTCGTTTATTTACTGCGTGTGACCCAGGGACCATGGCTCAACTATGTTAAGGAAACGGCGCAGAAAAGCATTGCTATGACAAAATGGGATAAAGTCTCCGTATATGAAGATGAGAACGCCACCAATAGCGGGGCTGGAAAAACATCTACGGCAACTGCAACGGTGAAAAATGATACGAATTCCCATAAATAGTAGTTTTATCGGTTATGCCAGCCCGGGTTTTTGATTAATAAAATCAGCGGCCTGTCCCTCCCCTGCAACACGGGTAGTGACGGGCCTTTTTTTTAAAGAGAGGGGAAAATGAAAAAAAATGCGAAACTCCAGCACAGGCTTGATACCATTCTGGAAACTTTCATCAACAAGGGAAAATTCAAGCCGGCTATCGAGGATCTTCAGTCCCTCGAAAGGGAGTCGGGCGAAGACGATCTCATATCGTATTACCTGGGTGTCTGTTTTCTTAACACCGAGAATTATCACAAGGCCGCCGAATGCCTCAAGAACATTGCTTCATCCGATGACCTCTCGATCATTCAGATAATCCAGTGCAATATGCTTCTCGGCATTATATACACGGAGCTTGGGACTTATTCGAAGGCCGAGAAGGCCTTCAAAAAATCCCTTGAAATAAATCCGGAGAGTTCGATGTCGTTTTCAGCGCTCGGGTATGTGTATTTTCTGACAAAAAAGTTCGATTTAGCTATCTTTAATTTCAAGAAAGCCATACAGTGCGATCCGAATAACGCAAGCGCGCATAATAATCTCGGGTATACGCTTGCCGAGCTCGGCATTAACCTCAATGAAGCTGTAAACGAATGCAGAAAGGCAGTCGCGCTAAATCCGAATTCCGCGGCTTACAGGGACAGTTTAGGATGGGCGATGTTCCAGACGGAGGATTACCCCTCGGCTGTTAAAGAACTCGAAGCGGCGCTGAAGTTTCCGGCGAAAAATCATGAACTTATATATGAACATTTGAACAATGCTATAAAGAAGAGGGACAGGTTGTAAATCATGAAAAAAATATTTGTTGACGGCCAGCATGGTACGACAGGCATAAAGATCTTCGACAGGCTGAAAAATCATGGCGGCATAGAGATAATAGAGATCCCGGAGCAGGATAAAAAAAAACCAATTGAGAAGGAAAAGAGGTTCGCCCAGGCCGACATTGTAATTCTCTGCCTGCCGGATGAAGCTTCAAGGGATGCTATGAAAACCCTGAAGAACGTCAAGGCGAAGGTTATAGACACGAGCACTGCCTTCAGGGTAGATACGGAATGGGTTTATGGGATGCCCGAATTAGATAAGAACAGCCGTGAAAAAATCAGGGGCGCTAAATGGGTATCAAACCCGGGCTGTTATCCGACAGGTTTGTTATTAGCCCTCGCGCCTCTTGTAAAAAGCGGCGTACTTCCAAGGGATTATCCTGTCACTTCCTACGCTATAACAGGCTACAGCGGCGGCGGCAAGAATATGATTTCCGAATTCGAGTCTTACGGAGAAAAGCGCAGGGAGGAAGTCTGCAGCAGGCCTAAAAACCTCGACCTGAAGCACAAGCATCTTCCGGAAATGAAAAAATACGCTCATCTCAAGGAGAATCCCCTGTTTGTCCCGATCGTAGGAAATTTTTATAACGGAATGTTAGTATTCCTTCCTCTCCATCCGGCATTACTCCAGGGAAAATTCTCGCCGGATGATATAAGGGAAATTTTAGCCGGACGTTATGAAAAAGAGCCTTTTATATCCGTCGTTTCAAAAGAGGAGACGGAGGTCATCAGCAGCGGTTTTATATCCCCTACAGGGCTCAACGGCACCAACAGGGTGGAAATATTCGTAACAGGGCATGAAGAACAGATTTTAGTCATATCCCGCCTCGATAACTTAGGCAAGGGCGCATCGGGAGCGGCGGTTCAGAATATGAATATTATGCTCGGTTTCGATGAAAACGAAGGCCTCGAAGAGCCCGGCATCAAAGGCTGACCTGGATGGAAAATAATTTCTGGTAGATCCCTCCCCGCCTTAAAAGCTCGTCATGGGTCCCGATTTCTATGATCTTGCCGTTTTCAAGGACGACTATCCTGTCGGCGTTCATAATCGTGGAGAGCTTGTGGGATACAATCAGCGTGGTCTGTTTTCCAAGGATCTTTTTCATCGCCTTCTGTATGAGCTGTTCGGACTCGGCGTCCAGGGAACTTGTTGCTTCGTCGAGGATAAGTATTTTCGGCTTTCTCAGGACGGCCCTTGCAAGGGCGATCCTCTGCTTTTCTCCTCCTGAAAGCCTCACCCCGCGTTCGCCTAACACCGTGTCATAGCCCTGCGGCAGAGAGCCGATGAACTGGTCGGCATTGGCGATTTTAGCGGCTTCTATGACCTCTTTTTTGTCCGCTCCGGGTTTAGAAAGCCTTATGTTTTCTATTATCGAGCCTGAAAAAAGGATGCTTTCCTGCGTTACAAGGCTTATCTGGGAGCGGATTGAAAGCGGATTGTATTCCGCCACATTTTTCCCGTCTATCATGAATTCCCCTCTCAACGGGTGGTAAAAAACCGGTATAAAGGATATGAATGTCGATTTTCCCGCCCCGCTTGGGCCTACTATTGCGACAGTCTCTCCATGGGCCACCGACAGGTTTATAGACGACAGGGCCGTCCTTTCATCTTCATATTTAAAGCTGAGTTTTTTCCATTCCAGGTCGCCCCTTATTTTACCTATATCCGGCATCGACAAGTTTTCTTTTTCCTTAGAATCGATAAGTTCGAAAACCCTTTCCCCTGCCGGCTGCAGCTTGCGCAGCACCAGGAAAATGTCCGAAGCCCGGGAGAGAGGCTGCGCGAGAAGGAAAGATGCGAAAAAGAATTTGATGATCTGATCGGACGAAGCAATACCTTTCTCGACGCTGAGGGCTCCTAATATGAGGATCACAAGCACCGCGACTATTCCTAAAAAATCCGACGCCGGAGTTCCCAGGAAGCGCACCCGCATTTCCCTTTTGACCGCCCTTAAATGCGAGTCGTTCGTTTCTGAGAATTTAAGTTTAACGCTTTCCTCCACGCCGTAACCCTTGATGATGTCCATGCCGTAAATAGCTTCCTGGATGCTCGATGTGACGTCTGAAATATTTTTCTGGACTCCCAGGGAGAGCCTCTGGACTACAGCCCCGATGGATCCTAAAACGATCGCGATGACCGGCCCGATGGAGAAAAGATACAATGAAAGTTTTACATTGATCGAGAACATATAGATGATGACGGAGATAAGTATCAGGGGCTGTAAAAACAAATCCATTGAAATATTCATAAAAAAGTTTTCGATTATGCCGGCATCGTTCAATACTCGCGACATGATCTCGCCTGTTTTGTTCTTCTTGAAATAGAACACAGGCATGCCGACAAGCTTTTTGAAAATATCGTATCTCAGGTCATGCATAACATTCATAGCCAGAGTATTTGTAAAAAGGTATATGAAATAGTGGGACAGCGCATACACGAAACCAATGCCGAGCAGTAGCGCTATGACGGTGATATCAAGCTTTTCGAGGTTTTTAGCTATGAAAGCGGAGGAGAAAAAATCTCCTATTTTCTGGACCCCTCCTATTTGAGCCCCCGTTATGATAAAAACGAAAAATACTAAAACAAAAAAATGGAATTTGTATTTGAATGTATATCTCGACAGCCGGGAATAGACCCTTATTTTAATATTATCCATTTTTAACCATCCTGGCGTAAATAGTCCGCGAAAATAATAATAAGACAATAAGCTGTTTTTGTCAAAAGGGCTTCCGGGTACTGCCGGGAGGACTATTGCTTATTATGCTGCGGCAATATAAAATATGATATGATTATCATGATTGTTGCGATTTCGGCGGCTTTTATCGCAGCCTTGATCCTTCTTAATACCACCCCGCTTTTTTACTTCGAACCGTCCGCATATAACAGGGCGGATGAACCGCCTCTGTTCGACCCCCGGGCGAAGGAAGCATTTTATGAAAACAAGGGATCGGGGAAACTCGTCATCCTGGTCCATGGCTTTCCCGGGACGCCTTTCGAATGGGACAGGGTAGGCAGGATGCTATCAAAAGATTATAATGTCCTGATACCGAGAATTTACGGCTTCGGAACAACTCCCGGATTTTTCAAAAAAACCTATTTTTCACAATGGTACGGGAGCCTCGGTGAAATCTACGCTAAGTACAGGAAAGTTTTCGATGATGTCACCGTATGCGGGCTGTCATTCGGCGGAATGCTGGCTCTCCGTTTAGCTGAAGATTTCGGAAACTCGCCCGGGCTTGCCATGCGGAGGATCGCTGTCATATCGGCCCCTGTTTTTTTAAAAGAGCCGGGGATCGTATTTCTGAGGCTTATATCCTGGTTTATAGATGAGATCAAATCCCGCAAGTCCTCCGGGGAAAGAGATAACGACGGGGCCGACTGGGTCGGATTCTACGATAAATTCCCGGCACAGCTTTACAGCATGGTCATGGGCATGAATGCCACCAGGCGCGGCCTCTCTAAAATCCAGGTTCCCGCAATATTCATGCATGCAATAGGGGACAGGACCGTTCCATTCGAAAACCTTGATTATATCTACAACCATGTTTCTTCCAAAGATAAGCGGAAATTCGTCTTTGACCTCGGCGGCTGGAAGCACAGGAGGCACCTCCTCACGATGTATAACTCGTCATATGAAGAGGTTTACAGGAATATCGTTAATTTCATTTCTCGAGGCACCTGATTCAATCCTCAAGGATATGGGCGATCCTTTCACGCTTCTTTTTATCTTCTTCGGAAAAGGCGGTATTATTAAACATTTATCCTCGTCGGAGAGCTTGCTGTTCTCTGCGTCTTTGCGGTGAATACTCAACAAATTCCATTTTCTTCCGATGCTTATTACGTAGCGGGAGGAAAAATTTTATGATGAGAGCATTATGGACGGCTGCTTCGGGCATGATAGGCGAGCAGTTTCATATCGATACAATCGCGAATAACCTCGCGAACGTCAATACAACCGGCTTCAAGAAAACAAGGGCCGAGTTCGAAGACCTGCTTTACCAGACACAGCGCCTGGCGGGCACGCCTTCCTCTGAGATCAGCCAGTATCCTGTGGGCATCCAGACAGGCCTGGGCGTGAGGGCGGCTGCGACTCAGAAGTTCTATACACAGGGAAGTTTGCAGAATACAGGCAACAAGCTCGATGTCGCTCTCGAAGGAGAGGGTTTTATAGGAGTGACGCTTCCCGACGGCAGCAGCGGATACACAAGGGACGGATCTCTAAAAATAGACAGTAATATGGAAATAGTAACCTCGCAGGGTTACAGGCTTAATCCTCCTATAGTTCTTCCTGAAAACTTCGATGTCGGGTCGCTTTCGATCGGCAAAGACGGCAGGGTCACGGTCAAGGTGGCCGGAAGCGACGAAGACACCGAAGTTGGCAGGGTTTCGCTTTACCGCTTTATCAATCCGGCGGGATTGACCAATATCGGTGAAAACTATGTCAAAGAAAGTCCCGCATCGGGCCCGGCTGTAGAAGGGACGGCGTCCCTGGCAGGTTACGGCCAGATCCACCAGGGCTTTCTTGAAATGTCCAATGTCAACGCCGTGCAGGAAATGGTCGATATGATCGTGGCTCAGAGGGCTTATGAATTCAATTCACGCGCGATACAGGCCGCGGATTCGATGTTAGGGACCGCGAATGCATTGAAGAGATAATAATTTAATCGGTTCTGACAGGGGAGCTTAAACGCAGAATGATTGGAATCAAGCGTTACTCCGGAAACGGCAGCAGCCCTTCATCGGGTTTCTTTTCAGGTTTTTTCACGATTATCTTCTCCCCGAAGTTCGACATAGAAATCCCTACCAGGCGGATCTTTTTCTTCCCCGCTTCGGTTTTTTCGAGGAGCCGGAGGACGGTTTTATATATGTCGTCCGATTTATAAACAGGCCCGGGCAATGTAATACTGCGCGTGATCTGAGAAAAATCGAAGTACTTGACCTTGAGGGTCACGGTTCTCGCTCCCTTTTCCTCTCCTATGCTTTTGAGAATATCTTGCTCATCCTCAGAGATATTTTCGAGGAGAGCCCTGATCTGACCGGTATCAAGAATATCCTGGGGGAGGGTTATCTCCCTTCCGGCCGACTTTCTTTCATAGTAAGGAGTCACAGGCGATTCGTCGATTCCCCTGGCGAGGCTGTAAAACCATCCGCCGCTGCTTCCGAAGCTGTTTTCAAGATCTTCGAGGCTCATTTTCCGTAAATCCGATCCTGTTTTAATACCGAGGTCCAGCATTCTTTTCTCGGTGACTTTGCCGACCCCGTAAAAGGATCCGACCGGCAGTTTATCGATAAATTCCTGCGCGTCTTCCGGAGTAACTACAGTGATGCCGTCTGGTTTTTTATATCCCGATGCCACTTTGGCCAGGAATTTATTGTAGGATACTCCTGCTGAAGCGGTGAGCCCTGTTTTTAAGCATATTTTTTTCTTGATTTCCATGGCTATCCGGTAGGCTGTTGTGCCTTCCTGCCTGTCAGTCACATCGAGATAAGCCTCGTCGATGGAAAGTGTTTCGACGAGGTCGGTGTATTCATGGAAGATGGAATTTATTTCATGCGAGACCCGCATGTAAAGTTCAAAATGAGGCTCTACGAGTATTGCGTCGGGGCAGAGATAAAGCGCCCTCGAAGTAGCCATAGCCGAATGGATGCCGAATTTTCTCGCTTCGTACGAGCAGGTGGCGACAACACCCCTGTCCTGGGGCCTGCCGCCGACGATTACGGGTTTACCCCTGAGTTCCGGATTTTCTCTCTGCTCGACCGCGGCGAAGAAAGCGTCCATATCGACATGGATAATCTTTCTCATCAGCCCAGGTCGATCAGCTCATAATCCTGTTTTCCAAGGCCTAATTTTTCTGCGTAGTCAAGACATGATTTCCAGTTAGTGCCGGGATAAAGGATGGAAATCTTGTCATTATCGCCGGGGTCCATATCCCCTATAACGCTGTCCTTGCTGACAGGAGCCTTGTTCACGAGGTCGACGCTGGCCCTGTCGAGTGCGACGGGATCGAGAGACGCGAGGATCCCGAGGTCTGGAACTATCGGGGCGTCATTGAAACCCCAGCAATCGCAGTTCGGGGATACGTTCATAACAAAATTAACATGGAACTGCTGTTTGCCATGCAGAACGGCGTATGAGTACTCCGCTATCTTTTCATTTGTGTTTGTAGCGCCCCAGACAACCTGGGCAGCATCGTAACAGCAGACGGCAATACACTGGCCGCAGCCGACGCACCTGTCATAATCGATGAGAGCCTTTCTATCGCCGTCGATGTGAATGGCGTCATGCGCGCAATTTTTTATGCACTGGCCGCATGAGATGCAGTTAGCCCTGTTTATTTTAGGTTTTGTCCCCGAATGCATCTCAAGCTTGCCGCCGACCGAACCGGATCCCATTCCGATGTTTTTAAGGGCGCCCCCGAAACCCGTGAGGTCATGACCCTTGAAATGGTTAAGGGATATTACTATATCCGCATCGGCGATAGCTGCGCCGATCTTTGCAGTTTTACAGTGCTTCATATTGAGCTCGATTTCCCTGAAATCGGTCCCCTTGACGCCGTCGGCTATGATAACATTGCACCCGAGAGTGAGAGCATTGAAGCCGTTTTCGGAAGCGCTTTTCAGGTGGTCTACCGCATTGCCCCTGCCGCCCTTGTAAAGGGTATTTGAATCAGTGACAAAGACATAAGATCCGTCCGACTGGAGGATTTTCACAATCCTGGCGACATAATTCGGCCTTATAAAAGCAAGGTTGCCGGGTTCGCCGAAATGAACCTTGATCGCGGCAAATTTCTTTTTCAGGTCAAGCTTCCGGATGCCGGCTTTCGTAACCAGGGTTTCAAGCTTTTCAAGAAGATTTTTCCCGGGGCCGGTCCGCAAGCTCGTGAAATATACGTTCGGTTTTGACATGGTTATATTACCTGCCTGTTATATATTATTCGTTTTTATTGCAAATTAATATGCGCCCTTTCTCTGCAGCACGGCTCCTATCGTTTTAAAAAGTATCATGACATCGAGCCATACCGACCAGTTTTCAACATACCATGTATCGAGTTTCATCCTCTCCGAAAAGATGAGCTCGTTCCGCCCGGAAACCTGCCACAATCCTGTAAGTCCGGGTTTTGTCATGAAAATAACATCCACGTAATCCTCAATTTCCTGTTTTTCGGAGGGGAGGTAGGGGCGCGGTCCGATCAGGCTCATCTCTGCCTTCATTACATTGAAAAGCTGAGGAATTTCATCGAGGGATGTCTTCCTGAGGAATGCCCCGATCCTGGTTACCCTCGGATCGAAATGCCTTAATTTTTTGTATGTTTTCCACTCAGCCGTCGCTTCTTTATTTTTTGAAAGGTGGTCGGAAAGTATTTTGTCGGAGCCGATGTACATGGTCCTGAATTTCACACAGTTGAAAATTTTACCCCTGTAACCGAGCCTGTCCTGGATGATAAAAACCGGGCCCTCGGAATCAAGTTTGATAAGAAGGCTTATTACCGCCAGGAATACAAGGAAAAAAGGAAGAAGAAATATTACAATAATAATATCGGCCGCGGTTTTAATGATATGGTTCGTTATCGAATGGAGGTTGTTTTTAATTTTAAGGAGAAAAAGCTTCTGCATAAAAAGATAATGAAGCTCGGTATTGATCTGGGCGATTCCCACAATGTCCGGGACAAGGACGACATTTTTTACATATTTCTGTACATGATTGGTCAGCTTTGTAAGTTCGTCCCTTGAGAGGCGGGGCATAGAAATTATAACCGTTGAAATTTCGAGCATAGTGACAAATTTTGTGAAGTTTTTTATCCCCGAGAATACCGGGTATTTTTTCCCCTCGATATCAATTTCTTTTTTACTTTTATTATCGTCGATGAAACCGACCACGCTGTATCCGAGCTGCTTTTCATTGGTCAGGCCCTTTACGGTATTGACGGCGCTCGGGTCCGTGCCGATCACGAGGGCTTTTTCCTTCCAGAGGCCCATGTGGTAAAGAACCCTTTTACCCCAGTATCTTAATATTATCATTGTAATGGAAAGAAAAATCCATGTGAATATCAGAGCGAGGCGGGAAATATTTCCATACATGCTTCTGACGGTGACCATGAGGAAAATAAAAAGGAAGGTTATTGTAACCGACTTCAGAATAGATCTCATTTCTTCCCAGAAAGGGTAACGGGAAGTATAAAGCTTTTCAAAGGCAAGTATCGCTATGAAAATCGCCGGCATCCACCAGATGGAAAAGTAATATTGATAGGAAAAGAAATAATACGGCTTATTCCTTGTGAAAAAGGAAATAAAATATTCATTTGCGAATATAGCCGCGAATAGTGCGGAATAATATGATATAAGGTCGATAAATATCAGGCAGGCGATGCGGCCTACCCCTCTCCATCTTTCTTTCATTTTTTAATCCTTTTGTTTATTTGAAAAAGGATTTTATTTTTTTTTCGACAAAATCCCCGTACTTTCTTTTAAATTCTTCCCTCGAAAACCTGAGCGCGTTCTTCCTGATTTGTTCGCAGTCCAGGCGGTCTTCCATCTTTTCGAATTTTTTAACGGCCTCTACAAGGCAGTCTTCATCCTGGGAATAAAAAAATGTCCCCGTTTTTCCTTCGACGACAGTTTCGACGGCGCCGCCCCTTCCGAAGGCTATAACCGGGGTTCCGCATGCCTGGGCTTCAACAGGCATCAGGCCGAAATCTTCTTCAGCCGCGAATATAAAAGCCTTCGCCTTTTGCAGATGTTCCCTGAGCGATTCGCGGCTCTGGTAGCCGATAAATTCTATATTGGGGCTCTTAGCGGCAAGCTTTTTTATTTTCTTTTCTTCCGGGCCCATTCCTATGACTGTGAGTTTTTTATCTTTCATCTTTGTAAAAGCCTTTACTATTATATCCATTCTTTTGTAGGGGACCATCTGCGAGGCGGCGAGGTAGGAGTTTGTTTTTTCTCCGCAAAGCGTGTAATAAAGGGTATCGGCCGGGCCGTAAATCACTGAAGCTTCCCTGTTATATATCTTTTTAATCCTTTTAGCGACGTATTCTGAATTTGTCAGGTAATAGTCGACCCTGTTGGCTGAGATAATATCCCAGGTCCTGAAATTATGAAGCATATGCCTTACAATGGCTCCGAGAAGGCCTTTTTCAAGCCCGGATTCCCGCAGGTACTGGAATGTCAAATCCCAGGCGTATCTGCTCGGTGTATGCATGTAGCAGATATGGAGCTGCTTAGAGGTGGTCAGGACGCCTTTAGCCACCGCGTGTGATGTTGAAAGGACCACATCATACTTAGACAGATCGAACTCCTCGATAGCTCCCGGAAAGAGGCTCAAAAGTTTCTGGTAATATTTTCCGGAGAAAGGAAATTTCTGTATAGACGACGTGTGTATTTTAGTTTTATCGATTATACTGCTCTGAAAATCCTTTGTATGCAGAAGCGTATATACGGGGGAGGGATAGAGCTCGTATATCGACTCAAGGGCTCTTTCACCGCCTCTCATCCCCGTCAGCCAGTCATGCACGAGCGCTGTTTTAAGCATGGTCAATCAAACTCCTTTCAAGCTATAATCATAACATCATTTTAGCGTATTGTAAAATCATTCATAATGGCGGAGGGCTGCCGACGGCGAAAGTGCTGCCGCTTTCCTGGCGGGGAAATAGGCCGAAATGAATGCGATTACCTGGAGTATAACTATATAAAGAAGCACCTTAAGGGGGGATGTGATAAAATGAACACGGCTGTTCAGCAGGAAAATGGAAAAAGCCTCGCTTGTCGTATCGATATAAAAGGACGATATCAAAGCCATTGCCGCATACGCAAGGCATATCCCGAGAATGGAAGCAAAAAATGTCAGGAGCAGGGTTTCTCCGATAAAAAGGTCCCTTATCTCGTTTTTCTGCATCCCGATAGAACGCATTGTGCCGATCTCCCTTGTTCTTTCCCTTACGCTCATCCTCAGGGTATTGAGAACTCCGACCTGTGTTATAATAAAGAGTATTACGACGGCTGCCAGGCTGATCATCTGCGCGATCGACGCCCACTGGAGAATCCCGTAATTATCTTCGTAAACAGTAGTCATGACAAGATAGGCGTCTTTTTTAGCGTCCTTGATCAGGCTGTCGTATTGATTTTCGATTTCATCGGATGTCCTGGCCCTGGGCATCAGGACCCATTCTTTTACAAGAGCTCTCAGGGCAGGGGAGTTATCCCAGAGATGGCTGGAGCTGGAATCAGGAATGTTTTTATAATAAATTTCCTTGAAGTCGTTTTCATTGAGCAGGATGGCATTATCGAGAGTCCTGTCCAAATTACTGAAAAGGCCCCCGATAACAAAATGACAGGTCTTGCGCGCCTTATCCTGCCCTGTGTATGAGAGCTCAATTATCATTCCCGGGGATAGATTCCTGGCTGCGGCGGCCTTTGCCCCGATCAGTATCCTGTTGGTTAAAGGCATGGAAACATTAAGCAAGCCCTTTAAAAGTTTTATGTCCGCATCGTTTGTTGAAAAACCAAGCAGGCTGAAATTGGCCCAGGGGCCTCCAAGGGGTATGCAGGCCGTCCCGGGCTCCAGGGCTTTATAAAGGATCTTTGCCTGATCCCTCGTCGTTTCAATGTCTTTCAAAATTACGCGCAGGCTCGAGGTTTCGTTTTCACCGTATCCCATTATCCTTTTCAGGTCGGCTGTTTTAATATAGACGGAATATGTGTTCCATATCGTGCCGGAGGAGCTGTTGATTCCTGTAATGCGCAGTTTAGCCGTCTGGACCTGTCCGTTAATGGTTTTAAGGCTGACGCTGACATAGTCGTTGACCCTGACCCGCAGCCTTTTGGCATAAGTCCTGCTCATTATGACCGCGTTCTCGATGGAAGAATTTGTGAAATCGGCGCTGTTTCCGCTTTCAAGCCTCAAAGTTCCGAAAAATTCCTTTGTGGGATCGACGCTGGCAAGGTAGATGTCGGCGGCCCTGCCGTTACCGATTACCCTGGGCCAGAGGTCGAAACTTTCTTTAATCGTTTTGACGTCTCGGAGGCTGCCGCGAAGTATGCCCATTATTTTGTCCCTGTCGCGGATGATATTCCCGTTTTTATCCATTTTCTCGAAAATAGTTACCTGTATATGGCCGACCCAGTTTACAAGCATATTGTTGAGCATTATGTCTGTCATTCCATCGCCCGTGGAACCGGACATGATAAGGACCGACATTCCGAAGGCGATTATCAGGGCAAGAAGAAAATTCCGCCTTTTCTGGCGGAGGAGGTTCCTCAGGCCTAATAGAAGGGTAATCCTCATCTGTATCTCCCTATTCTTTTGAGAAAGCTTCAAGCGGCTTGACTTTCATCGCCAGCCGTGCGGGAAGTACGACCGAGAGCATCAGGAAAACAAGCAGTTCTAAAGTCGAGACGGCGATTCCTGCCGGTCCGACAAAGGGCCTGAAATGGTCTGAAGCGAAAAAAGTAGGAGCAACTTCACCAGCTGTTATGGTTATATTCAGCCCTGAAATAATATTGACAGCAAAGACCCCCGCGATTATCCCGGCTCCTCCGAAAGCTATCGTCAGCAGGATGGTTTCATAATAAAATATTGAAGCGACCAGGCTCTTCCTGGCCCCGATAGACCTCATCATGGCGATCTCTCCGGCCCGTTCCATTACCGACATGTTGAGCGTATTCATGATGACGATTATTACAACGAAAAACAGAAAAAATACAAAAACCGATATGATATTTTTAAATATATTGGTTCCGTCGTAAAGCTGGCCAGAGATCTTCTGCCATGGCACCGCCTTGGCGTCAAGCTTCTCCCTTGCCAGGTCCTCGTTAAGACTTTTAATGATCCGGGACTGGTCGCCCTTTTTTATTTTTAATGAGATGTAGTTGTAAGTCCCGCTGTCCGCATCGGCCGGTCCGGCATTCGTGGTCTTACGCGATCTAAGTCCCTTCAGGAATTCATAATTAACCTGTGAGGATGCGTCTCCCGGTGATGAAGTCACAACCGAACTGAAACTCGAGTCGAAGCCGGCGTCGCTGGTATCGAGCAGTTTTTTATCCTCCGCAGACACGTTCGAAACGGAATCGGACCCTGTTATCAGATTAAAGCAGTTCCTGAACGATTCGATGTCCATTATCGAAAAATAACCCCAGTTATAGTTGTAGTCTTTATAGTGCATTATTCCTCTGACGGGAAGCCTTATGTCGTTGCCCATGTCTTTCGAATAGCCCATAAATACAAGATTGGTCTTTATCAGAGAGTTTTTGAATGTATTGCTGACGGGATAGCCGGCCGGCGAGATCCAGTAACCTGTTTTTTCATAAATATGATCGCGCCACCTTCCGGAAAATATTATACCGCCTTCACTGCCGTTATTTTTTAGTTCCCGGCCCTCGGTAATAATTACATTCGAGCCGAAAAACGCCTGGTAATCCTCGAATTTTACACCGAGAAGAAGACAGTCGACGGGATGGTCCTCTTCAATGATAGAGGAAGCGCCGATAGCCATCGGCATGAATGACAATATACCGCTTCTTTTTTCCAGGAAGGTTTTGATATTCGTATATGAGCTTATCGGTTCTATGCTTGATAAATTATCGAAGAAAAGGTCCTCGGCTTCCTGGTTGGTCGATAAAAGAGCTATATCACCCAGGAAAGATCCGCCTAAATTTCTGTAAAGCCCGGCCTCCATGCCGTTGATAACACCATTGCCCATTGTCATGAAAAAAGCGGCGAAAAGCAGTATCATGCCTATGATAAGGCTTTTTCCCCTGTGGCGGAAGAGATTTCTCCAGGAGAGTTTGATTATGAAAAACAATACAGGCCCCCGTTTATATTCAGATAGGTTTGAACTCCCCGACAAATTTTTCAAGACTGGAACAGATGCCTTCGCTGTCGAACTTTTCCGCTTCTCCTGCAAGTTCTGTTATCATTTCAATTATCTGCTCCCTGGTCCAAGGTATAAAATCCTCCTGGGACAGGAATAGCTTCTCATATGCGGAAGGTTTGAGCTTTTCAAGGGAATAACTGAGTTCTTCGTACATCTTCTCCCCCTTGCGCAGTCCTGTATACTCGATAGGAAAATTGCTCTCGTCGTATCCGTACATCGAAAGGAGGCTTTTCGCCAGGTCAAGGATGCGGATAGGCCTGCCCATATCCATGACGAATATCTTTCCGTAAGGCTCTGTCGCGGCCTTTATGACAAGTCTTGCCGCCTCGGGGATCGACATGAAATATCTTGTCATTTCCGGGTGTGTCACTGTTATGCTTTCTCCTCTCTCTATCTGCCTGGTGAAAACCGGTATTACGCTGCCCCTCGAACCGAGCACATTCCCGAACCTTGTCAGAGAGAATTTAGTGACGCTCTGCAGTTTGTTCAGCGAAAGCACTATCTTTTCGGCAGCCCTCTTTGTCGCCCCCATCACCGATGAAGGATTGACCGCCTTGTCCGTGGAAACAAAAATAAAGTCATGTACGCCGGCCTGGATTGCGGCAAGCGTTGTATAATATGTCCCGATGATATTTGTTTTAACTGCTTCGTCCGGATAATCTTCCATAAGAGGCAGGTGCTTGTGTGCGGCTGCATGGAAAATTATATCGGGCTTGAATCTCCCGAATTCATGAATGAGCTTTTCAAGGTCCCGGATGTCCCCGATGCAGTATTCAAAGCGGCTGTCGCTTTTCAGATCCACTATCAGCGAATGGATCGAATTTTCCCCATGTCCGAAGGCGACGGCTTTTTTTATCGGAAGCTTGAATAGCTGGGTAAATATTTCCCGCCCGATGGATCCTCCTGCGCCTGTCACCAGAACTGTTTTCCCGTTATAAAAGGGGGAAATTTTTTCTATATCGAATCCCACCTCTTCCCTTCCGAGGAGGTCCGAGGGCTGGATCGCCCTGATCTGGGAGTAATTTACTCTGCCCTCTATGATCTCGAAAATTCCGGGGACAATCCTGACCGCTGCGTCAGTTCCGGAAAGGTCGCGCAGAATTTTCCGGATCACGTCTTTCCCGGCGGAAGGAATTGCGATAATTACCTCGTCGATGCCCTCCGATTTTATCCTGTCTCGGGCATCAGAGAGCCTTCCGAAGACAGGAAAACCCATGCATGATGAGATTTCCCCGTTGTCATCGAGAAAGCCGGCTATCGTGAACTTGCCAGCAATATCTTTTTTATTCTGTATTTCAGACGCGACCATCCGTCCGGCGCTTCCGGCCCCGATTATCAGCAATCTTTTCATAAAACCCGCCTGTTTACAAGTTAATTTTATGGAGGCGGATTGGATTTGGCAAGTTTAGCGGCGGTCCGGCTTGAGGTAAATCAGCAGGGTCTGCAAGGCTGCGGGGGTCACTCCTGAAATCCGGGACGCCTGTCCGAGGGTGGCCGGCCTGACCAGGGAAAGCTTTTCTATCTCCTCTTTTTTTATGCTTCCGATTTCATCGTAATTGAAATCCGCGGGAATTTTTATCTTTTCCATGTCTTCGAAGCGCATGACCATCTGTCTTTCCTCGCGCATGTACCCTTCGTATTTTATTTCAATTTCCACCTGTTCTATTTCTTCTGGCGACAGAGCCGCATCAGGGTTGAAAAAGGGGGCGAGCTTATCATAAGTAATTTCCGGGCGGCGGAGAAGTTCGGCGAGGCTGACGGGTTTGACAATCGGGGTGCTGAGAGCTTTTTTCAGTAAATCGAGGGTCTGAGCCGTCGGCTGGATTTTTAACGATCCGAGCCTTTCTATCTCTGCTGCTATATTTTTCTCTTTTTCTTCAACCCTGTAATACTGCTGTGCGGGCAGGAGGCCTAACTCGTATCCCTTTTTTGAAAGCCTCCTGTCGGCGTTGTCCTCCCGGAGTATCAGCCTGTATTCTACCCTTGATGTGAACATCCTGTAAGGCTCGTTAGTGCCCTTTGCCGTAAGGTCGTCGAGCAGGACGCCAATATATCCGTCGGACCTCCCCAGGACAAAATCACCTTTTCCCTGGGATCTCGACGAAGCATTTATACCGGCCATCAGGCCCTGCGCCGCAGCTTCCTCGTAACCGGTAGTGCCGTTGATCTGACCGGCCAGGTAAAGGTTTTTTATCCGCTTTGTTTCGAGAGTCGGGTAAAGTTCCGTAGGATCGACATAGTCATGTTCGACCGCATAAGCAGGGCGGAGCATCGCGGCTTTTTCAAGCCCGGGCACGCTTTTTAATATTTCCATCTGGATATCTATGGGAAAGCCGTTTGAAAGCCCGTTGGGGTAAAATTCGATTGTATTCCTTCCCTCGGGCTCTATGAAGACGTGATGGCTTGTCCTTGCCGGGAATTTCATCACCTTGTCCTCGATGGAGGGGCAGTAGCGGACTCCTGTCGCCTTTATCGTTCCTGAATACATTGGAGCCTTATCGATGTTATCCCGGATTATTTTATGCGTTTCTTCGGTGGTGTGGGTAAGGTAGCATGAGAGCTGCTTCCGGCTTAACATTTCATCAAATTTACCCGTTCTGAAGGAAAACGGCCTGACAGGGATATCCCCCGGCTGCTCCTCCATCTTTCCGAAATCTATGGTCCTGCCGTCGAGCCGCGCCGGGGTACCGGTTTTAAAGCGCCCCATCCGGAGTCCGTAATTCCGCAGTTTAACTGAAATGGGAACCGCGGGGCCCTCTCCTAATCTTCCCGCGGGGAAGGTTTTCTCGCCGACATAAATTATCCCGTTAAGGAACGTCCCCGGTGTTATGACGACGGTTTTTGAAAAATACTTTATTCCGAGCGCCGTGATAACGCCCATGGATGTCCTGTCCTCTATGATAATATCGTCGACCGTATCCTGCCTGACTTCGAGATTTTCCTCATTAAGGACAATCTTCTGCATATACGACCTGTATAAAGGCTTGTCGCATTGAACTCTTGTCGATCTTACGGCGGGGCCCTTCCTCATATTTAGAGTCCTGAACTGGAGCATGGTTGCGTCCGCGGCAAGAGCCATCTCCCCCCCGAGTGCGTCAAGCTCCTTGACGAGCTGTCCCTTGCCTATGCCCCCTATAGAGGGGTTGCATGGCATTTGCCCTATAAGGTCGATGTTGCCGGTGATCAGCAGGGTCCTTGAGCCCATCCTTGCGGCCGCAAGGGATGCTTCGATGCCCGCATGCCCGCCTCCCGCGACGATCACATCGAATTTTGAAGGGTAAACCGTAAGGTTATTTGTAAAACCATCTATTTCCAGGTGTTTCCTCCATTAATCATGTCATTCTTTTTTGAAAATAATAAAAACAGGTACCATTTCAGGTATAGCGGCAGCCACCGGAAGAGCCTGAAGCGGGATTTTCCTTCGGTTCTGTCATACCAGGCGCATGGAATCTCGACTATTTTCCCGCCTTTTAGAAATGCCTTCGCTGTTATCTCAAGGCCTATCTCGAAACCGCCTGAACTCTCTATTGTCATTGAATCTATCATCTCTTTTTTATACAGTTTAAAACTGTTTGTAATGTCATGAGTAGGGATGCCTGTAAACAAATTCAGGGTTATGCCCGCCATTCTCGATAAAAGCTGTTTGAAAAAAGGCCCCCCGATCAATTTGCCGCCTTTCATATACCTTGAACCGCAGATAACATCATAACCTTCCTGCGCCTTGATGATCATCTCAGGAAGAATGGTGTAATCGTCTGACATGTCGGCCATTGTGACCAGGGCAAAGCTAGCGCCCGGTATCGACAGGCCTTTTTTGATCGCACGGCAGACCCCCCGGGAATCGTTTTTAACCAATTCGATGGGGAAGGGGTACCGGTCTTTTATTTCCCGTATAACCGGGAGGGTCGAATCCTCTTCAAAATCATATATTATTTTAACTTCCGCTTTATCGACGAAAGAACCGAGGCCGTTAACAATGGCTGCAAGGGTTTTTTCAATATTTTTATCCTCGTTAAAAACGGGAATTATTATATCGAGGGATGGAGCATTCATATTAAATCCCCCCGGTTTCTATCTGCTGCTTTATCCAGGGTATGATCTCATCGAGTGCGTCGTCCAGGGATGTTTTAGCCTCAAACCCAAGGATTTTCCGGGCTTTACTGATATCGGGAACCCTTTTCCGGACATCGTAGGTAAACGGCTCATCCGAAAAATACCGGAAAGGCTTTCCAGGGTTTATTTTCTTCCAGATCAGGCCGGCAAGTTCGAGTACAGTCGTTGAAACACCGGTTGAAAGATTGAAATCTTCATTAAGGGCCTTCTCATTTTCAAGAGACATCCTTATGCCCCTGGCAAGGTCTCCTCCGTACGTATAATGGCGGATTTGATTGCCTCCGCCTAATATATGCAGAGGGTCCTGCCCCTTCAGGATTTTCTGGATCAGATCGGGCACGACATGGCTCATTGCAAGTTTGACGTTGCCCGACATTACAACTTTGTCCGAAAGGGCGCGTTTTTCACCCGTTCCGATGCAGTTGAAAGGCCTTAATATGGTAAAAGGGAGCCCGTATTGCTCCCATGCCCCTTTTGCATAATATTCTGTGCCGAGTTTCTGAAAACCGTATGTTGACCCTGGCGGAGGAATTAAAAACTGGTCACCCTCACGGCTCGGATATTTTGAGGCGCTCTCAAAGACCATTGAAGATGATATTACGGTGATTTTCTTCAATTTCGCATTTTTATTAGCCATTATAGCGGCATCGAATGCCGAAGCTGTTATTCTGTCGTTTTCCGCTATCAGGTCATAGGCAAGCTCATGGAAGTAGGAAATTCCCCCTATCATGGCTGCTCCCGCCACAAAATGCGAGCAATCTGAAAGAAGATCTTCCAATAAGGTTTTATCTTTGGCATCCCCCAGCACAAACCGGTAACCGGGATGGCTGTCATAACTCTTTTGAATCGTCCCGTATTTAGTCATATTATCTAAGCCTATGACTTCCCAGCCGTTATTCAGGAGTTCTTCAATCAGATAACCTGCAATGAATCCCTTGGCTCCCGTTACCAGTATTTTCATGGATAATACCCCGTTATTGATTTTTACCGATATGATCCCAGATATCAACGATAACCCTGCCCCTGTAATCAAGGTCTTTATAGATCATATGAGGGGCCCCGATGATGACAATATCGGATTTGTCGATTAATTCCTCTTCCTTCAAAAAACCTTCGTCATGAATATACGGATCCGAACAATAAACCGCTTTTGACTCGAATTCCACTATTTTTTTAAGTTTATACGATAAGGACTCCCTTTTATCGTCGCTCTCGGCTTTGAAAGCCATTCCCAGGATCCCGACATTTTTTTCTTTTAAATTATGCTTCATTTTCAGCTTTTTGACTATAAAGTTGGGGAGCCCCTCGTTGATCAGCATCGCGCTGTGGCCGAGGAAAAAATTATTGTTATAAAAAGCCGAGAGCTGCATAGTGTCTTTGAATAAACATGGTCCGGCTGCAAACCCGGGTTTCGGGAAGCTTTTAGCCCTGGGGTAATTATAGGTCATTGCATGATAGGTTTCATAGAAATCCGCACCGTACTCTTCCGCTATAATATAGAATTGATTGGCGGTTGCGAATTGTATGTACCTCCAGGAGTTTGTAAACAGCTTCGCCAGCTCCGCTTCAATGACGCCTGTAACTAAAATTTCTTCAGTCAGGAGCCTGAATAGCGCGCTTACGGTTTTAACGGCTTCATCACTGAAACCGGCTATTATCTGGGGCAGGGAATATAACTCCTCCATCGATCTGCCCTCGAGTATCCTTTCACAGCAGAAGCACACCTCGATCCCGGGATATGTTTGTCGAAGGAATTTTCTTATTTTTTCAGTCGTCCCCGGATATACGGTGCTCCTTATGATTATGACATGATCGTTCCGGAGATATGGCAATAATTTTTCGAAATAATCGAGCATTGAATGAAAATCCGGGTTCAGGTGTTTGTCTACGGGCGTGCCGATGACCACTATTATGAACCGGGATTCTTTAATAAGTTCCATATCGTCGCTGACGAAAAGGTTTTTATTGATATTGTTTTTAAGAAGCACTTCGCAGCCGTTCTCGGCAAAAGGCATTATTCCATTTGCGATCCGGTCCGTACCGGCTTTGTTTATGTCGTAAATTACAACCCTGTTGCCTTTATCGGCGAATGCAAGGGACAGAGGAAGGCCGACATGCCCCGCTCCTCCGATAACACAGATATCATAATTTAACATAAATGACTCCGGCTTTTAATTTTGATTAATTATAGAGCTAAATTTATAATAATTCAGGTTTTATTCCAAACGTTCCAGGATTTTCATTATGGACATTCAAAAAAATATTAAAAAAGCCGGCATTCTTGCCGTCGCGGTAATGCTGTCGGCAGCGGCTTTTTTTCTCTTTTATAATTATGAAACGACAGTCACCCTTCATCCGGCAGGGGCCGCGAATCCGGATAAAACCATGACTTACAGCGATGATTCAGGGAAAATAGTCATGAAATTCAGCGGGAAAAACCATTCTTATAAACCCTTTTTGATCAGGGCTAAATATAATAAAACTATTATCGATGCTTTCTTCAGCGTTACTGTATCGTCAACTGTCAGGATTTTCAGGTTTGTGCTTTTCGGCGATCCCGATAGTACAATTATAATCAGCAAACAAAACAGGAGAATCCTGTCCCCGGCCTATTACATTCATAATTTTGATGACACCTGAATATAATGAATGATCTCAAAACGCATATAACCCCATTCGTACTGCAGGATCTTCGGCGGTAATGCCGGGTCGGCTTTGAATACATTATAATCAACTATATTGGAGATGACATCTTTTGAGGCGGGTGTTAAGACGACCCAGAAAGAAGTTTTATCCTGCAGGAAATGATTCAGTTCATGAAAATCGATAGACTTTTCTTTCCTGAACCTGTAGCCCTGCAGGTCGCTCTCGGATTTATCAGCATGATAAGTATAATAATATACATTCTCCGGGTAATTTAAAAAATATTCCAGGGGAATAAATGCCTGGGATTCCACTGCGATAACAGATTCTCCGGCTTTAATTTTGCTTTGAACATATCCGGCCATTTCATTTGCCGAGCCGTTGAAATTCACAGTATAAACAGAATATATATTCGGGATGTTCACAATGATCATAGCTGAAAGCACGCAATAGAATAAGTATTTATTTTTAACTGTGGATAAACTGTAACCGAACAGGATTATAAAAAAGGGAAAATATATAATAAAATACCTGTAGCTGATAATGGAGAAAAACATGAGTGAAATAAGGGCGCTTAAAACTACGGGAAGCGTGGTACAGATCGAAAGGAATATGACTTTCTCCCTGGAATGATCATGTTTGAGTGAATAATAAACTCCGGCAATGATTATTATTAAAGAAAAAGACGCCGTTAACTGGCAGGGGACCAGGGGGTTTAGATCCGCCGTGAATTTCGTTGAAAAATAATAGGCGAAAATATTGAAAATCGTTTTTAAACTGATCTTTTCAAGCCAGGAAACCGCCGACATTATCTTCGCCTGCTTCATTATAAATGAAATCCAGGGAAGGAAAAGCAGGATTGATGCTATATTTGTCATAAAATATCCTGCAAGGATATTTTTATATGTTTTTAAATTTTGCCTGCCATTGATCAGGTGGAATATCAGGTAAATAAAATTGATAAAAAAAGCGAAGATGAAGAAATAATGGACATAAAGGCCTATCGCGGAAGTCAGGCAGTATGGGAGCCAGAATATCCTTTTATCACCGTTCAAGATAAGATAAAACGATGAAACATTTATAAAAGTTAACAAAGCCGCGAAAGTGTACATCCTTATATCCTGGGAATAAGCGGTCAAGACGGGATTCAGGATCAGCAAAACAGTGGAAACGGCGGCTGTTTTGAAATTAAAAATCTTCCTGACGAAAACAAAAGCGCTAATAACAAGGAGGCTGCTCCAGAGGGCCGATAATGTCCTGAAAACCGGGATAGACCAGCCGGTTATCATCCCTGCAAGTCTTATAATTATATGATAAAGGGGAGGGTGGGCTTCAACTCCCTGTGAACCGACAAGGCTGATCAGGGTCGCAAAATCAAAATGCGAATAGTGCAGCGTCAATATCTCGTCATACCACAACTCTTCATGCATGTTATTCAATGTAAAAATGAAGAAAGAAGCTATGAAGACAAGCAAAAGAAAAATATGATACCTGTATCTTATTAAAATAGCCTGAAAATATTTATAAAAAATAATATTATCCTTGATCATAATAAAACATAAGGACCGGCCTTACGGCCGGCCCTTGTTATGAAATATGATAAATATTTAACTATTTTGTAAAACCTATGAAAGTAAACTCAACAGCGCCTGCTGAACCGCCCGAACTGTTGCCCATGCCTGCAGTCCCGCCGTTGCCGCCGCTGCCGAAGCCGGAACCGTTATTTCCGCCGTTGCCGCCGCCCCAGTTAACTCCAGCACCGCCGTTAGGATAACCAGTTCCGCCGCCGCCCGCATAATAAGTTGTGCTGGCAGGATAAGTTATTACTTTTTCTGTGGCATTTCCGCCGGCATACCCGAAATTAGCTGTAATAACGGAACCCTGGAGGGTTAGAACCGACGCGGAACCGTTGCCGTCATTAACACCGCCGCTTCCGACTGTCATTGAGAAAGTGTACCCGGGTCCTACAGCAATATTGTCGCTGACCACCTGTCCCGCGCCGCCGCCGCCCCCGCCGCCGCCATTAGGGCTGGAACCAAGTCCGTTACCGCCCGCGCCGCCGCCGCCTATTACCTTGATGCTCGCAGTGGCATAAGTAAATGTATTAAGCGTAAAGCTGTAATTTCCTGCGGCCGTATAATTCTGGATAAGCTGCTGTTTTGCAGTTGTGCTCAGCGAGAAGATATACGCAGTGTTAAAATTGTTGCTGATCGTGATCAAAGTCGATTCGACATCGCCGAGAACCGACGCTGATGAGAATGTTACGGTAAATGTCGTCGTCCCGCCGACCGGGACTGTTGAATTACCCACAGCGCTGACCGTATAATCGGCTGTATTGGTATTAACAATTGCTCCGATATTTAAAATGCCCGTGGAATTATTCGATATTGTAAACGTAAGAGCATTGCCCCTGATATTTGCCGGAACGTTGTCCATGTTGAAGGATCCTCCCGAAGCGATAGCTGTGCTGGTATCGGTTTGGACTAAAGATACTTCCGTGCCAGAAAGAACCCCGATTGTGATCTGCCCGCCGAGAATTATCGAAATGCTGTAATCCACGCCGCCCTGGATATTAAGAGAAGCGCTGGCGGTATTTGTTTTTCCCCCGCTGTCCCATTCGACGAGCGTAAGGTTATAAACGCCCAGCGACAGGGCCTGGAACAGGAAATTGTTATTGCCGCCGACCGACCAGTTGGATGTAACCGACACGCCGTTTGCCGTGTTGCTCAGAGTGATGGTAGCGCCTAAAATAGCGTTCGTAGAAACTATAATTGCGCCGCCTGATTTTCCCGGATCCTGGCCGGTAATAAGATTAACCGCCAGGCTTGAAGTCCCCAGAGTGCCTGAATTTTTAGAAGCATTTCCAGACCCCTGCTGATTGCTGGGGGATAAAGAACAGGATACAACTATGGCGGTCGTCAGAATGACGGCGCCTGCTGCTGCGAAATAGAGCTTTGTTAGCTTTTTCATGACTCCTCCTTTTTTTATAAAAAAATCTTTTTCATTAAATCAAGCCAAATTTTTATTAAGATAAAAGCAATATATGATATTTAACAATAAATTCGGTGTCAAGAATTTGCGGCTATTAGTTTACATTTTGGTATTATCCGGGTAATTATGTTAAAATTATTCTTTATGATTACGGGAGCGCAGGCATGAAAATTATTAAAAGATATTCACTGGCATTTGCCCTGACAGTTTTCCTGAATTGCTTTTTATACGCTGCCGGCCCGGAGGATTATTTCGGGGTGCAGGCTGTCCTTTATTCTTCAGCGGACTGCCTTTCGGCAATCAAGGGTTATAATATATATCCCCAGGAAATTGCCAACGCGGTGAAGTTCGAGAAAAATTCGGGGAAGGATATGGACGGCTGGCTAAGGATCATTGCCGAGACTTATGACCTTGACCTTTTCTGCGTGGCCTTCAATAGTAAAAACAGCTCCGTGATTACCAATTATTTTGAAAGTTTGAATACGCCTATAATAATTACTTATAAAAAAGGGGGCAGGGAGCATAGCGCGATAGTAAGCGGGGTGATGAAAAACGAAAACGGGGAAACGCAGAATTACCTGCTTAACGATTCGGCTCTCGATTCTAACGATAATCTCGATGGAAGAACCCTCGAAAGCGGGTACTGGAGGATTCCGGTTAATAACGTTTACTGGTTTACGGTAAAGACAAATATGCCTTCGAGCCTGCCGGAGGAAAGCCGGTTCATCAAGTACCTGACCGCTTCACGGATGCTTTTCAGAACAAATACCAATTTTGCGGAGACTCCCGTGATTGAAAATCATGATCTGGCTTATCAATATGCGCTGAAGCTCAAAAATAAAAAACTCGAAGTCAGGTATTCTTTCTTTCCTTATTCGATGGATACAAGCGCCCCCCTCAGTTCGATGAACGCCCAGTCCAAAGGGTTCGGGGATATCGTAGCCCTGAATATCGCAGGAAACGATAATAATGTATTGAAGAAATCCGAGTTTAAGCCCGTAGAAGCAAAAAACGAGTATTTCGCAGACTGGGGCGCGGTATATCTTGTAAAATGCGGGACTAAATACGGGTCCGGCTATACTCTTGCCATGATAGTGTTCCTGCATAAAGATAATGTCGCGGACGCATGCGAAGTGTTTTTATTCGACAGCCTGCAGGATGTTCTCAAGGAATTCGAATCGCAGTATTACAGCGTGGTTTTTAAATGACGGACAGCATACCTGCGCCGGCCCTGCAAAAACCGTTTTACCTTTTTCTCTCGGCCCGTTTATCGGCGACGCTGGCTTACCAGATGCTTGCCGTCACGGTAGGGTGGCAGATATATATTATTACAGGAAGCCCATTTTACTTAGGGCTCGTAGGTCTTGCCCAGTTCCTGCCGATGTTTGTCCTGACTCTCGCCGTAGGGCATGCCGCGGACCGTTACGACAGGCAGGCAATTGTCAGGATATGCCAGGTAATAGAAGCGTCCGGCGCTGCCGTTCTTGCGGCGGGCAGCATTGGCGGATGGCTGACAAGGGAGCATATACTCATCATAATGCTTATCCTGGGTTCTGCGCATGCCTTCGAGGGCCCTACTATGCAGTCCCTTCTGCCCGGGCTGGCGCCCGGAGAGATATTTCCGCGGGCCGCTGCCTGGGCCGCTTCAGCATTCCAGACAGCCTCGATTATAGGCCCCGCGATAGGAGGCGTCCTCCTTACGTTAGGGCCCGCCGAAAGCTATTCGGCGATCGCCGTTTTATACGTTCTTTCGTCTTTTCTCGTATCTTCGATCCATACGGGGAAAAGACCCCCGAAGCGTGAACCTGCTTCATTTAAGTCCATTTTTGCCGGTTTATCATTCATACGCAGCAGGCCTGTGATCCTCGGCGCTATTTCACTGGATCTGTTCGCTGTTCTTCTCGGAGGCGCGACCGCACTTTTACCGGTTTTTGCGCATGACATTCTAAAGACCGGCCCATGGGGGCTGGGGTTCCTGAGATGCGCCCCTGCCGCCGGAGCCCTTGTCATGTCCGTGATCCTGGCACAAAGGCCGCTCCGGAAGAGGGTTGGCAGGACCATGTTCATAGCGGTTATAATTTTCGGGCTTGCAACTATCATATTCGGATTATCGAGATCTTTCCCCCTCTCTCTTGCCGCTCTCTTCATTCTCGGGGCTGCCGATGTTATCAGCGTTGTAATCAGGTCATCCCTTGTACAGATGAAAACGCCCGATTCTATGAGAGGAAGGGTAAATGCCGTAAATTCAATGTTTATAGGCACATCCAACCAGCTCGGAGAGTTTGAATCCGGAATTACCGCGTCCTGGTTCGGGACAGTGCCATCCGTGCTTATAGGAGGCGCAGGGACAATTATTGTCGTAGCCGTATGGATTTTCGCTTTTCCCGGGCTTGCCGGGGCTGATAAACTTGAAAAATGATATTGACATAATCGTCAAAGATATGATAATATCAGAGCGGGGCTAATCACATAGGAGGTTCTTAAATGTGAGCAGGGTTTTAGAGGATTCGCGCACTGTTTTTATAACTTTATTTATTTATTCTTTCGACTATTTACTGACGGCTTTTCTGTTGTTAATCGGCCTGGCGTCAGCCGTCATGGGACTTTATTCTGTTGTTTTCCGGCTGATTTTCTTCTGGACCAGGTGCATATTCATAATGGCATGGCCCGGAGGGCTGCATATTTCAGGCAGTGATAATATGGAAAGCGGCAGGCCTTATCTCATCGTTACCAATCATTCCAGTTTATTTGATATTCCCGCGATAATGGCCTTGCAGCCTAATATTGCATGGCTGGCAAAAAATCATCTCTTTAAAATACCTGTCTTCGGGCATTTAATAAGGCGCCTCGGATGTGTTCCGGTAGAAAGAAAAAACCTTATCCGTACAGGCAGGGAAATATCTTTTAAAGCAGGCGGCAGGATAAAAAACCAGTCCATCGGAATATTTCCCGAGGGAACCAGGACACTCGACGGCAACCTCCTTGAATTCAGGAGGGGATTTATACGCATGTTCAGAAACTGCCGTATAGATATTCTCCCGGTTACGCTTAACGGTTTCTTTTCACTGAAGCCGAAAAACCGGTTTGTCATCCATCCGGGAAAAAAGCTTGAAATTATCGTGCACAAACCTTTAACATATATGGAGTTTTCCGATGACACGGACGAGAATATCATGAATACGGTCAGGCAGAGGATACTGATGGATTATAAAATCTGAGGAGATGAATATGGACTGCAGGAAGTGGGCATTCATTATTAACCCCGTAGCCGGCAACGGCTATGCGGGCGCTCAGACGGGTAAAATTAAAAGCCTTGTTAAAGAATACGGCCTCGATGCCGTAGTTGTCCATACGCAGGCAAAGGGGCATGCGACGGACCTCGCCGGGGAATATGCCCGGCTAGGATATAAAAACATCGTTGCAGTCGGGGGCGACGGTACTTTCAACGAAACTCTCCAGGCCCTTGTGCATAGTGAAGACGTAACTTTCGGCGCCGTTTCCGCCGGAACAGGAAATGATTTCATAGGCCTTCTCGGGTTTTCCGAGCACTTTACCGATCTCGACTGGAAGGTATTTTTTGAGGGCAATACCGTGAATATTGATGTAGGCAAATGCAATAAGCGTTATTTTCTCAACGGCATGGGATTCGGGTTTGACGCCAGCGTGGCAGTTGAAAACTACAAGGACATGCAGGTGAAAAAGGGCCGAAAATCAAAATATTTGTGGCAGATCATAAAGACCCTTCTCTTTTACAGGGAAAAAATCATGAGGATAGAGGTTAACGGCGAAAAGAGCGAGCACAGGTGTTTCCTGACGACAATCGGCAACGGGAGGCGGTTCGGCGGCGGATTCAACCTGACGCCCGGGGCTTATGCCAACGACGGGCTTTTTAACATTTGCTTCGTTAAGCAGATTTCCCTCCCCATGCGCATCAAGGAGCTCTTCTCTGTGATCAAGGGCACCCATATTTACGATAAGGCGGTTGATTATTTTCAGTCGGAAAGCATCAGGATTGAAACGGATGAAGAAGTCCCGATTCACCTCGACGGGGAACTGCTTTTCGGAAAACTCTTCGAAGTGAGCATATTGCCGGCAAAATTAAAGACTTTCTATAACCCGCATGCGAAAAATTATTTGATTTAATCAATTCCCGACTTTGCGTCCTTTGCGTCCCACAGGTACGAATCCTTACCGGGCGATATTGTACACGCTGCGCAGCCTCACTGTCTTTCTCGCTTCTTCAAGAGTAATCTGCCTGGACATCATCGATTTGTCTGCGGTCACCGTTTTTGCTATACCTGGCGGTATATCGAAAAAGTTATCGCTGAATATCGAGTCTGTCCCGCTGAAGGAAACTTCCACATACTTTGCAGGCGCCAGGCAAACGACTGTGATCAGGAATTTTCCGCCGTCCTCCCCGATACTGCAGGTCAGACCCGGATCGATAAATTTAAAATGCTTGGGTTTGACAAAAAGGAGCGTCATGTATGACTCGCTTTCCCCGTTTTCGAAAAAGCATTCGAAGTATTTTTCCCGGATGGCATCGGTGCCTGCGAGCTGACCGCTAAAATTCAGCTCGCCGGCCCCGGCTGACGAAAATTCCGGGCAGGTGAAATCCCGGCCTCCCGGCGGAGGTATTTTTCCCCCGGATAAAATTTCACCCTTATTCGAGCGGAGCCTCCAGATTATGCTTTTATCGATCTTTGAAGCAGTTTCGTTTGCGATTGCCAGCGATATCTTTCCATTGTCTTCCAGGCCGCATAAAAGGACAGCTGCGAAAAAACGCTTCGCGAAATAGTGAAGGGCTTTCCAGCGTCCGTAATAATCTATGGATGACCACGATGCCCCGGGCCAGCAGTCGTTAAGCTGCCAGTAGAGGGCCCCCATGCAGCGTCCCCTGTTTACCCGCCAATGTTCGGCTCCCGCCCTGATTGCCTCTGCCTGGAGGAGCTGCGAGGCATAAGCAAGGGAGTCGAGATCTTTCGGATAAAGGAAATAGCCGGAGAGGTATGACAATATCTTTCCGTTCGCGGAGGAGTTTTTCTGGTGGCGCTCCATCACATACGAGAAAATATTCCTGTCTCCGGGAATTGTGAAACTATCGAGAGTCTCTTCACAAGGCAATGATTGAAATCCGAATTCCGAAACAAACCTGAAATAATATTTCCGGTAGTCTGAAAAGGGCTTTAATCCATGCCAGACGTCCCAGTAATGGGAGTCTCCCCTGTTTTCATCGTTAGGATTGTCGAAATTCCCGCCGGACGAAGGGGATGCGCTCCAGTAAAAGATCCCCGGGGCTTTACGCGAGCAGATTCCGGGGAGGACTTCCTCGAAGAGCTTTAAATAATCCGGCCTGACGTTTGCGGCCTTCGGAAAATCCCAGGAAGAGACGGCTAATTCCATTTCGTTATTGCCGCATAACAGGGCTATGCATGGATGGTGCCTGATCCGCTCTATATTGTCCCGGGCTTCAGCGGCGGCGTTTTCTATGAAACCATCGCCGAGGGCGTAAACGCCGCATGCGAACATAAAATCCTGCCAGACCAGTATTCCATAACGGTCGCAAAGTTCGTAAAAATAATCTTCAGGGTAATAGCCCCCTCCCCATACGCGCAGGAAGTTGAAATTGGCTGCGGCTGCGTCCCGGACTAAATTTTCAAGTTTAGTCCGGTTTCCGGCCCTGCATAACAGGCTGTCGCCGGGTATGATATCAGCACCCATAGCAAAAACGGAAATGCCGTTGACGTTGAATTCAAAACTTTCCCCCCATTCATCCTTTACACGCTTAACCGATACCTCCCTGAATCCTATTGTAAAGTCCCTTTTATCCAGTATAGTACTTCCTGAGGCCAGCTCCACCGACAGGCTGTAAAGGGGCTGTCCGCCGTATCCGCGCGGGTTCCAGCGCTTAACCTGAGGTATTTCGAATATCAGGCAGGCCTCTTCACCCTCGAAGGAGGAGCTGAGCACCTGAGTTTCCGGACCTGCGAGGCTTGCCTGCAGGGTATAGGGACCGCAGGGATCGTTTGAGCAGGGTTCCTTTGATGCGATTTTTATGCCTGCCTTTACGGCAAGCCGCGCTCCCGGGCCTTCAAATGACTGGCTTGTTTCTATTTCCCTGAAACAGGCCCCGCTGCGGGACTCGAGCCATAGATCCCGCCATATCCCCGAGTCGGGAAGCTTAGGACCCCAGTCCCAGCCGAACATGTAATGGGCCTTGCGCAGATGGGGAAAACCTGCCGTAGATTCAGCAGCGCCCCAGAGCGGCAGGAACTTCTGCTTTCCTTCTACGTATTTTACAGGGGATTTTAATCTTATTTCCAGCCTGTTTATCCCGCTTTTGATAAAGCCCGAGACGTCGAACTCATATCTCCTGTGCATATTATCAGTGGCGGCAATGAATTTTCCATTGAGAATTATCTCCGAGAGAGTGTCAAGACCCTCGAAATGTATAACTAAAGAATCGGCACCTTCGATAAAATTTTGACCGGGATCGAATTCTTTAATGAAAACGAAATCCTCGTAAAACAGATCCCGGAGCCTTTCCTCATTGTCTCGGTAAAAAGGGTCGGGAATTTTTCCTTTTTCATAAAGGGCGCCAAGGACTGTTCCGGGAACATTACAGGAAATAATTTCCTGATTCGATTCCCTGAAAAGGGACCATTGTCCGCAGAGATTGAATTTTAACATTTATGAGCTCCGGTCTCTATTATAAAAAAGAGCCGTTTATTAATCCAAAATAACCGGATTACTGTTGACTTGAAGAAATTCCTGTGTTAGCTTTAACTCTGGAATTTTAACAGGAGGTTCGTATGAAAGCGATAGTTGTCCATGAATTCGGCGGCCCCGATGTTTTAAAATACGAGGATACTGCCGTTCCTGAAATTCCGGACGGACATGTCCTTGTAAAGGTGAAAGCGTCAGGCGTAAATCCTGCCGACACTTATGCCAGGACGGGAAATTATATTATGAAGCCGGTTCTGCCATATACGCCGGGAACCGACGGTGCCGGGGTGATTGAAAAGACGGGAAAAGGAGTGTCAAAGTACAGGGAGGGGGACAGGGTATATATCGGCAGGTCGGTATCGGGAACGTATGCCGAATATGCCCTTGCAATGGAAAACCAGGTGCATTGCCTGCCTGACAATGTGACATTCTCCCAGGGCGCCGGAGTATTTGTTCCCTACGGCACGGCTTTTCATGCGTTAAGTCATGCCGCGATGGCCCGCAAAGGAGAGGCTGTGCTTATCCATGGCGCAAGCGGAGGGGTAGGGACGGCGGCTGTCCAGATAGCAGTCTCAATGGGGCTGAAAGTATTCGGCACTGCGGGAACACAGAAAGGCCTCGAACTTGTAAAGGCACAGGGGGCGGAAAAAGTTTTTGACCATAGCCGGGAGGGATACCTCGAAGAGATTGTTAAATCGACAGGCGGCGCGGGAGTTGATATAATACTCGAAATGCTTGCCAATATCAACCTCGGGCATGACCTGAAAATCCTGGCGATGAAAGGAAGGGTCGTTGTCATCGGAAGCCGGGGCGACACGGTCGTGACTCCCAGGGACCTGATGGGAAAGAGGGGGACAGTGACCGGGATAATGCTATGGAATATCACCCGGGAAGAGGCCGGTGAAATCCATGATTATCTGTACAAAGGCCTGCTTGAAGGGTTTTTGAAACCGGTGGTCCGGGCCGAGCTTCCCCTGAAAGACGCCGACCGCGCCCACATTGAAGTAATGTCGCCCGGGGCAATGGGAAAGATCGTTCTTATACCTTAGTTCAACGGAAGACATGGCGCCCGATAACGAACAATAATTTACTCATAATCGGAAAGAGTCTATAATATAACCAGTAATTTTAGGAGGAAATCATAATGCGCAGCGATCTTGCAAAAAAGGGATTTCAAAGAGCGCCTAACAGGGCATTATTCAAGGCCATGGGTTTCGACGACTGGGAAACAAAGCGTCCGATCATAGGCATTGCAAACTCATTCAACGAATGCATCCCCGGACATATCGGATTAAATAAACTTGCAGACTCTGTTAAACGGGGTATTTACGCCGGCGGCGGCATGCCTATGGAGTTCAACACTATCGGCATCTGCGACGGTATTGCGATGGGGCATATCGGAATGAAGTATTCACTGCCTTCGCGCGAGCTTATCGCCGACTCGGTTGAATGCATGGCCCAGGCTTACCAGTTTGACGGCCTCGTGCTTATGGCTTCCTGCGACAAGATCATACCCGGAATGATGATAGCGGCAATGAGGCTCAACATTCCCTGCATATTCATAACAGGCGGGCCGATGCTTCCCGGCAATGTCGGGAGGAAGGAGCCACTCGACCTCAACAACGTATTTGTCGGAGTGGGCAAAAAGGCGATAAACGCCATAACGGATGAAGAGCTTTACCAGCTCGAATGCGACGCATGCCCCGGAGAGGGTTCATGCGCTGGCATGTTCACCGCGAATACCATGTCCAATCTCAGCGAAGCCCTCGGCATCGGCATGTTCATGAACGGATCCACGCCGGCTGTTTTTGCGGCAAGGCAGATGCTCGCTAAAAAGACAGGTATGAAAATAGTCGAACTTGTAGAAAAGGACATCAAACCCCGCGACATTATGACGAGGAAGGCTTTCGAGAACGCAATCACGCTCGATATGGCGCTTGGAGGGTCCACCAATACGGCGCTCCATCTTCCCGCAATAGCTTACTACGGGGACGTCAATCTTGAATTGAAGGATTTTTCAGAATTTTCCTCAAGGGTTCCCCACCTGACCAACATGGTCCCGGCAGGGCCTTACAGCATCCTGGACCTGTATTACGCAGGGGGAGTCCCGGCGGTGCTTTCAGAGCTCGCAAAGAAGAAAATGCTGCATCTCGACCAAATGACGGTTTCCGGAAAAACATTAGGCGAGACTCTCAAAGAAAGCAAGTCTGCTGTAAAAGACTACGATGTCATCCATCCGATCGATAATCCCGTGCATGCTGCCGGCGGATTGGCTGTTCTTACAGGAAATCTTGCCCCCGACGGCTCCATAGTCAAGCAGGCTGCAGTCGCTCCCGAGATGATGAAGCATAGCGGCCCGGCGAGGGTTTTCGACAGCGAGGAAGAATGCAGCAAAGCCATATTCGCCGGCAAGATTAAAAAGGGCGATGTTGTAGTGATCCGCTACGAGGGGCCCAAGGGCGGCCCGGGTATGAGAGAAATGCTTTCCCCAACGTCTTCGATCGCGGGGATGGGCCTGGACAAGGATGTAGCCCTTATTACTGACGGGCGTTTCAGCGGAGCGACGAAGGGCGCATCGATAGGCCACATATCACCGGAAGCCGCGGTTGGCGGGCTCATAGGGCTTGTCGAGGAAGGCGATATAATAGAAATAGATATACCGGCGAAGACTATAAACCTCAAGGTTCCGGATTCCGTAATAGAGTCAAGAAGGAAAAAGTGGGCGCCGCATCCCCCGAAAATTATCAGCGGATATCTCGCGAGGTATTCGAGGATGGTCACATCGGGCAACAGGGGCGCTGTTTACGATTCTAAATAAGCCTGACTGGCACAAAGCGCTTGCCGCAGGACTTCGAGACCTGCCGCAAGTTCTTTGATGCTTATCGTCAGGGCCGGGAATAACCTTATCACGCTGCCATGAGTAACGTTTACAAGGACATTTTTCCCGAAACAGAAGTTTTTCACCTTTAGTGCGGCATCGGCTGAAAACAGTTCGAGAGCTACGAGAAGGCCTTTGCCCCTGACTTCTTTTATAATGCCTCTGAATTCATCTTTCATTTCCATCAGCTTTCCAAAGGCGAAACGGCTCGAATTCATCACATTCCGCCCAATATCATGATCGAGCATATATTTTATAACGTCATGGGAAACCGCGCACCCCAGGGGATTCCCGCAATAGGTGCCGCCGTGGTCGCCTGCCTCGAGCCTGTCCATAATAACGGGGGTGAAGGCGAAAGCCGCGAATGGAAATCCCCCAGCCATGCCCTTCGCCATCGTTATTATATCGGGCTTTACGTTTTCATAGTCCACCGCGAATGCTTTGCCGGTCCTGAAGAAACCGGTCTGTATCTCATCGTCGATAAAATAGACCCCTGCCTTCCGGCAGATTTCAGAAACTTTTGAAAGGTACCCTTCGGAAGGCACATTGACCCCTCCTTCGCCCTGGATGGGTTCGAGGATCACCGCTGCGGTATTCCCGTCCCCCGCGGCTTTTTCAATTGCCCTGATGTCGTTATACGGCACGAAGGTAAATCCCTCTACAAGGGGTTTGAACCTGCTGCGGAGAGGTTCGTTGCCGGTGGCTGACGTCGTTCCGATCGTCCTGCCATGGAAACTTCCGGAAGCCGATACGATGTTTACCTTTCCGGAGGCTTTCCTGGCTAACTTTATAGCCGCGTCGTTGGCTTCGCAGCCGCTATTCTGGAAAAAGACATATTGAAGGTTGTCCGGAAGCACCTTCTGCAGTATTTCAAGCAGTCCGGCCCTCGCCGGATTATAGCTTTTCCATGAATCGGGGCACTGTATTATCCTGCGGCCCTGGCGGGCAAGAGCCCTGCTTATGACCGGGCTTGCATGACCTAAAGATGTGACACCCCAGCCTGCCATTAGATCGAGGTACTTTTTCCCCGACTCATCCCTGACATATACCCCTTTGCCCCTGGAAAAAGAGACTGAAGCCCTGTCTGCGGCAAAATGAGCGGCATGCCCGTTTTCTACTGAAATAGCGTCATGCTTATTACTCATCGGAGGCTCCTGATTTTATTCCGAGTTCCACGATAATTTTTTCGAGGCTGCCTGAAATCTGTTCGCCGCTCGACAGGTCCCTGAGGGCATAGCTGCCGCTCGAAACCTCATCCGAACCTGCAAAAAGGGCGTACCCTGCCTTCATCGAATCGGCTGATTTAAGATGCTTTTTGAGCGAGGAATACCTGTACTCCGTCACCGCCGGCAGTCCGAGGGACCTTAGCTTTGCGATTATCTTAACGGCATGTGCGCGGTTTTCCTCGCCTATGAAGGCTATATAAACCAGCGGGGGGCTGTAGTAATCCTTTTTCGCCTTACCGGACGACGCTTCAAGGACGGAGGCGAGCCGCTCCATTCCGAAGGCGAAACCTGCGGCCGGGGTATCCGGGCCGCCCAGCTCTTTTACGAGGTAGTCATACCTGCCGCCCGCCGAGATCGTGCCCTGGGCGCCGGGAAAAGAGGATTTTATCTCGAATACCGTGCGGCTGTAATAATCAAGCCCCCGTACGAGCCTTTCGTCGATTTTATATCCTATACCGGCAGCATCGAGCCCTGTCCTAACCCCGTCCCAGTGTTCCAGACATTCGGGGCAGAGGGAGCCGAGAGCCGAAGGGGCTCTTGCAATAATATCCGCGCAGGATTCATCCTTGCAGTCGAGTATGCGCAGGACGTTGGTCTGGTAGCGTTCCCGGCAGTTTTTGCACATCTCCTGGAGCTTGTCTTTGAAATAATTTCTCAGGTCCTCCTGATAAGCAGGCCTGCATACCCTGCAGCCGATAGAATTCACGAATATTGTCACGTCCTTTATTCCAAGCGCGTTAAAAAAATCATTGTTCATGCTTATTAGCTCGACGTCGGCTTCCGGCCTGCCGTCGCCTATATACTCCGCTCCGTACTGGACAAACTGGCGGTATCTTCCGGCCTGCGGGTTTTCCGCCCTGAACATGGGGCCGTTATAATACATCCTGGCCGAGTATCCCTGCATCGAGAGCCCGTTTTCTATATAGAGCCTTACGGCGGAAGCGGTGCCCTCGGGCCTGAGGGCTATTATCCTTTTCCCCCGGTCTTCGAACACATACATTTCCTTTTTAACGACTATGTCCGACGAATCCCCGGCCCCTCTTGCGAAAAGATCGGCATATTCGATAACAGGGAAGGCTATGTTTTTATACCCGTAATTTTCGAGGATCTTTTCAACAGTCCTGCTTATGTGCAGGTAAAAGTCCGATTCGAGAGGTATTATATCGTAAGTGCCTTTAAGTTTAGAGTATCCCATTTATGCACCTCCAGGTCGAATATTATAATAAAGTCATTCAAAATTGCAAATTCCGCCCGTCAGGCGTCCGACAGCCTCTTCCCCCTCCTTAACAGGGGCAGCCTCGAATATGCCTCTGTCCTGAGGTTTCCGGTCCTGCCGGCGATAAAGTCGCAGTAACCTCTGCCGGCGACCATGGCCGCATTGTCCGAACAGAATTCCACAGGGGCGGTGTAGACCTCGATTCCCCTGCTTTTAAGCTTGTCAAGCTCCTCCCTCAAAAGAGAATTTGCGGCGACCCCGCCCGACACTACAAGCCTCTTTATACCGAAGTCGCACAGGGCGTTTTTCGACTTGCGGCAGAGAAGCTCGACAGCCGATTTCTGGAAAACAGCGGCGACATCCCCTGCGGATTGTTCGATATTTTTTACCCTTTTAAGCCTGTATGCGATGGCGGTTTTAAGGCCGCTGTAGCTGAAATTATACCTGTCATTTCCGGTATCGGGAAGAAGCCTGGGCATGTCCCTGAATTCCTCGATATCCGGGTTTCCCAGCCTTGCCATTTTGTCTATAACAGGCCCGCCCGGGTAGCCGAGCCCGAGAAGTTTGGCAACCTTGTCGTAGGCCTCGCCGACAGCGTCGTCTATTGTCGTTCCAATAAGTTCGAGGCTGTCAAAGCCCTTCACGAGGTATAAAAGCGTATGCCCGCCGGATGCAACGAGCCCTATGTAGGGAAATTCGATGCTGTTGAACAGGTGGGGCGCATACATATGGGCTTCTACATGATTAACCGGGATAAGGGGCTTCGAAAGTGAAAAGGAGATGCCCTTTGCGGCGGAAAGTCCGACAAGGAGGCTTCCAATGAGCCCGGGGCCGTTCGTCACGGCGACAGCGTCTATCCCGCTTATAGGCATCCCGGCGAGAGCGCTGTCAAGCACCCCGAGTATTTTTATCAGGTGGTTCCTCGAGGCGATCTCGGGGACCACGCCGTTATAGGGCTTGTGGATCTCGACCTGGGAATATACTATATTCGACAATATTGTCTTTCCGTCTTCCACAACTGCCGCCGATGTTTCGTCGCATGAAGATTCGATCCCGAGAATTTTCATTTGAGCATACCCAGAATCTCATCGCAGACCCTGTGCGCGTCCCCGGCGGGAAGAGTGGAATAGAGCGGAAGGGTTATCTCCCTTTCATAAGCGTGATATGTATTGGGGTAATCCCCGATGGAATATCCGAGTTTAGTATAGGCCGGATGCATGACAACGGGAATGTAATGAACATTGGCGGCGATATTTTTCTCTGCGAGGCCGCTGATGATGGCGTCCCTTTCGGTTTCCCCGCCGGACCGGAGCCTGGCCATAAAAAGATGATAGGACGTTTCCATTTCACTGCCGCACAAAACCGGCATTTCCAGGCCGGGGCTCTTTCCAAGCTCCGAATTGTAAATGCCGGCTATTTTTTTTCTCCATGGGATCATCTCTTTTTCATACCTTCCGAGCTGTACTATTCCCAGCGAGGCCTGTATGTCCGTCATATTGCATTTGTAGCCGGGGATTTCGATAGAATAACGCCATGAATTGAGCTGTGTCTTGGAAAGCGCGTCCTTATCCTGCCCGTGGAGGGAAAGGAGCCTGAGGGTCTTCTCGATACCGGCCGGATCCCAATTTTCAGAGGAGCTGAAAACTATAGCTCCGCCCTCCGCTGTTGTCACGTTCTTGACGGCATGGAAGGAAAAAACGGTAAAATCTGCGCTGCTTCCCACCGGCCTTCCCTTATAACGAGCCCCCAGCGAATGTGCCGCGTCCGAAATGTAGACAGGCCTGTCGAGGCTTTCCTGTCTTGTCCCGGCCGCAGGAGAGAATAATCTTTTCCGGGTTTCAAGGGCCTCTTTTATGCCGTCGTAATCGCAGGGCAATCCTCCAACATCTACGGAGATGACGGCCTTGGTCTTCTCTGTAATCAGGGATTCTACAGAAACCGGATCGATGTTATATTCCCCCTTCCTGACATCCGCAAAAACCGGCCTGGCACCCGTATGAAGAATGACGTTGGCTGTAGCCGCATAGGTGTAGGGGGTTGTTATAACCTCGTCCCCTTCGCCTATATCGAAGAGCCGCAGTGAGAGTTCCAATCCCGCAGTGGCTGAAGAAAGACATACGGCCCTGTCGGCCAGACAGTATTCCCCGATCATTTTCTCGAAACGCGCGGTCTTGGGCCCCGTTGTGATCCATCCGGACCTCAGAGTATCGGAAACTTCAAGTATTTCCAGCTCGGTTATATCCGGCGGTGAAAAAGGTATTTTTTCACTACTCATTTAATTATCCTGTTTTAAAATAAAGATCGTGTTTATATGCGTTTCGGAAATTTTAGCATATCCGCTCTTTTCCATCAATTTTAAGACCGCAGGATCGCTGCCCTTTTCGATGCAGAGGACAGCCGGCCTGTACTTCTCCCAGTTATTGGATTCAAGGACCTGCAGGTCGAAACCTTCCGTATCCACGGACAGGAAAGCGATCCCTTCCCCTTCGGAGTATTGTTTGAAAAGATCTTCGAGGCTGCCTGCATCTACTCTGATCTCTCCTATCAGCCTGAAACCGTCCTTTACGCTCGCCCGGGCCTGTTCCGCTGAGAATGTCCCCAGGGTTTCGGGAAATATACGGTAAAATGTCATTACGCCTTTATCCCGGGCTATGCCCGAATTAATATTGACGTCAAACTTTCTCGTCCTGCGCAATGTTTCGAATAAAACCGGGTTCGGCTCAACATTGACGCATTTCCAGCCTTTTTTGCTGAACCTGTAAGTGTTGTTGAATCTCACGCCGTCATTGGCCCCGATATCGACGATGATGCCATTCCTGATTTTAAGCCTTTTCAATATCCCTTCTACTATCAAATCCTCTCCATCCTGCGAATAAGAGCCGCGCAGCAGCTTCCTGAGGATAAAGCGCATCGTTTCCTTGTAAGCATAAAGCATGAATTTTCTAAATCCGTAAATTTTCATCTTGTCGCAAAGGCTGCCCATAATTTCCTCGCTAAATAGATTTTCCGCCGCTGGCTTTGATAAGTCGGTTCATGATAGCGCTGCCAAGACCAGCCGGTTCGACTGACTGGGCGATAATAATTTCGCAGCCCATCCCGTCTAATTCTGTAAACCCCCTGTAAAGACCCTGCGCATATTCGGCCAATGTTCCGAAGCACAGCACGCGGGGATCCGGATTAATTTTACAATTTTTCCCGCCTCCGGATAATATCATTCCGATTTTCCTGCCCGGGAAGAGGCTTTTGATCTTTTCTATATCGCTTTCGCCGGTAAGATATACCTCGGCTTTGGGTTTATAATGCAGATACTTCAAACCCGGCGACAGGGGCGTTTTCCCGGATTTTACCGGGGCATGCAATTTATAGCCATGTCCAAAGCTATAGAGCGCGTTTTCGACCATCTCGAATGTTACGGCTCCGGGCCGGATGATCCTGACAGCCTTTACGTCTAAAAGGATAACGGTGGATTCAAGCCCGATTTCGCAATCCCCGCCGTCGATAATGGCATCGGCTCTTCCGTCCATTTCTTTAAAGGCCATTCCAAAGGTAGTCGGGCTGGGCCTTCCCGACCTGTTCGCCGAGGGAGCCGCTACCGGAACGCCGCTTGCCCTGATAAGGGCCCTGGCCAGAGAATGGGAAGGTATTCTTATGGCAACTGTATCAAGGCCTGCCGTAGCCAGGTTTGAAATGCGGTCATTTTTTTTCATGATAAGGGTCAGCGGGCCCGGTGAAAATTTTTCAAAAAGGAAATAAGCCGCTTCGGGCACTTCTGCCGCCGCCAGGCCGATATCCGCGATGTCGGCTATGTGCGCTATGAGGGGATTATCCGAAGGCCTGCCCTTTGCCAGAAAAATATTTTTTACGGCGCTGTCGTTAAACGCGTCTCCCCCGAGCCCGTAAACCGTTTCCGTCGGAAAAACAACAGTCCCGCCGTTTTTAATTATGCCGGACGCTTTTGCAAGTCCGCCGCTGTTATGCGGGATATCCCTGAAAATTTCGGTTTTAATAAAAGTCATAGATAAAAACGCCAGCCCATCGTGATTATCAGGCCTGTCCCGTAATTCTGGGAACCGGTATAAAGGTTGGCGCTGCCTCCCTGAAGAAGCCCTGTTCCTCCAAGTTCGAAGAAATATCCCGAATAGTCGCCCGGGAATATAACGTCAAACCCGAACAGTCCGTAAATTCCCCATGCGAAAGAATCTGTTGTGAAAGCGGCTGACGGGAAAATGCAGATTAACCCGGACTCTATGTAAGGCCTGATCACATCGGTTCTCCTGCTGGCGGTGAGCACGATGCCTGCCTTATATGAATAATAATCGGACCAGGCGGAATTGGACAATGTAGCGCTTACCGGTATTCCCCTTATAAGACCCGCGTCGGCCTCGCCGCGTATAGCCATATAGCCGCCGAAGAAAAATGGGGTGTTGGCGGTAACCCCTAATTTCAGATCGTTTGGAAGCTGGCTCCAGTTGACGTCAGCTTTAAATCCGAAGGCAAAACCGTCTATATTGACGGGGGTGTTAGACGATACGGTATTTGCCGTCTCACCTGCCGGGTCTGCGAAAGCCGGTAAAAAGGACAGGAATATAAAAGCGGGCATAATCAAAAAAATAACTGCTGATCTCATTTTTTTAGCCTCGCTGCAATGGCGGATGTCAGGCTGTTCATAAATGCAGGGTTACGGTAAAAGCTCGCCCTGTTGGCAATAAGGCCCGCGCTCGATCTGAACAGGGTTTCAATGACGCATAGACCGTTTTCTTTGAGGGTCTGCCCTGTTGAAACTATGTCGACTATGCAGTCGCTCATGCCGGTAACCGCCGCAAGCTCGACCGAACCGTAGAGTTTGATGATCTCTGCCTGGACAGAAATGGAAGAAAAAAACTTCCCTGCTATATTGGGGTATTTTGTCGCAACTTTAAGATATGAACGGGAAAAGAGTTCTTCGCAAGTCACGCTGCCGGGTGCTGCGACGGCCATCGAGCATTCCCCGAAACCTAAGTCATAAAGCATAAGAACGTCGGCGTCATGCTCAAGGCAGTCGTCCCTTCCGCAAATGCCGATATCGGCTGTGCCGCTTTCGACATATGTAGGTACGTCCCAGGCCCGCAGAAGGATCACATCGATGCCCTCGCCCACGCGCAGGATCAATTTCCTGGAATCTTTCGGGATATCTTTCTGCACTATGCCGGTTTCTTTGAGCAGAGCATAGGCTTCATCCCCGAGCCTTCCCTTGGGAACGGCAATAGTGACAGGCATGCAGGAACCTCCAATATCGGTACATTATATATTATTAAAATTCTTTTCACAATTTGTTAACTTCACGACCATAACCCTCTCCAGGCCGTTGTAATCCTTGCGGATCTCTTTTAAAGTAAAGCCGGCGCTTACGAAAATATCACGGATCTCCGCCCATTTATAATCGATTTCCACTATGATATAACCGTCTTTCTCAAGGGCCTTCAAAGAGAAAAGAGCTATGGCCCTGTAAAAGACAAGCCCGTCCATTCCCCCGTAAAAGGCTTTGAAAGGTTCAAATCGCAGGCCCGCAGGTCCGTATTTTTTCATATCCTCCTTGGAGAGATAGGGAGGATTTGAAACTATCAGGTCGTATAAAAAGGGCCTCTTCTTTATCCCGTCGCCCGCTTTTAAAAAATCCGATTTTAACGGGGAGACATTTTTAATTCCGAGACTCCTGATGTTATCTTCCAGGGGTCCGGTATTTATATCGAGCGCCGTTATATGCGATAGAGGGTATATCCTTGAAAGGGAAAGAGCAAGCGCTCCGCTGCCTGTGCCGATATCGATAATATTTTTAAAATTCCCCCTGAGCTCATCTGCGGCGTAAATAATATGCTCGGAATCGGCCCTTGGGATAAGCGCCCCGGGGCCTGTGATGAATTTATCTTGGAAGAAATGTTTATAGCCTAAAATATAAGCCGCGGGCATGCCTTTTCCGCGCTTTTTCATGGAAGAGCGTATAGCCGAGATTTTAAGCGGCGGCACTTCTTTATTCCTGTTTAACATTAACTCGTGGGGTTTTAAACCGAGATGATGAGCTATAATAAAAGAAGCATCGGTCCCGGACCCTTCAATCCCATGTTTTTCAAGGTATTCCCTGAACTGATTGTACAAGTTTCCGACTGTCATTTATCCTCTGAGAATCTTTATGGCTAAAAGATATAATCCGGTGAGAGTAACGGAAACGGCGGTAAGGGAAAATATAATAACAAGCGCGGTAAAAGCTGTTTTAAGGTATTTTTTCCTGACCTCGTTTTTATGCCTTATTTTTATCTGCTCCCTGTACCTGCCGTAGATAAGGTAGAATAGCATGGCAAAGACGACGGCAAGGGAAAAGATAATATAGACGGTCCTGAATTCACCGGCGAAAAAGTACAGCCCGTAAACTACGGCGCCTTCGGCCATGACTATCCCGGCTATAAAGAGTACGTACCGCATTATTTTCATATTAACTCCATTTCCTGTCTAAATTATGACATGGAAAGCGCTGAAATTCAAATATCATAAACCCTTTTGTCAATCACATCGGGGGCAGGTGCTTGGTCAAGGCTTCCCGATAATCCGGCGAGAATGATCTCCATGGCTTTACGGGCCGCGGAAAATCTTATTCTTTCCCTGCCCCCCCTGAAAAGGCACCTGAATACTGTTGTAAATTTATCACCGGATATTCCAATAAATACCGTGCCGACAGGCTTATCTTCCGTCCCGCCGCCCGGGCCCGCAATTCCGGTTATTGAAATCCGGAGATCGGAAGGGATGGAAACCCCCAGGCCCTCCGCCATCTTCCTTGCGCATTCGAAACTCACAGCGCCGTGTTCTATTAAAACACTTTCCGGAACTCTCAGAATATTCACTTTTACGCTGTTGTCATAAGCGATAACTCCTCCCATAAAAACCAGAGAAGAACCGGGAACCCCGGTTAAGAGCTTTGACAGGAGGCCGCCCGTGCATGACTCGGCGGAGGAAATTTTCATGTTTTTATCCGTAAGGGTTTTCACTATCGCCCGGGGCAGATTCTTATTCATTCAAGAACCGGCCTGAGGCTTACTTTACGGAAATACAGGGGAGGCTTTTCATTTGCGCACTGGAATTCGAATCTCGACATGTCATCGGTTGCAAGGGATTTGAAAACGAAAGAAATTGCCTGCCAATCGGGGGCAACGTCGAAGGATTTCAGGCCGGAGTATGAGAGCCTGTCTCCGCCGGTCCTTCCGACTCTCACAAGGATGCTTCTTTTAGAATCGGCCCTTACTTCGAAAGAAACCCTGTATGCCTTTCCGAAACCGACAGGGCAGGGGGAATATGCAAGCGTCAGCAGGGAAGGGTCGCTGCCCGGTTTATCCGGAACGACCTTGCATACCCCTCCGGCGGTTTCGAAATGCCCTTCCCCGGGCGCTTTCTGCAGAAGCGCCCATTGGGGTCCGGTTCCTGAAGGGAAATCAGCGACGCTCCCATCGGGAAAATCGCCGGTTTTAATGATATCGGCGCCGAGTCTCTCCACCCCGGCTTTTACTCCGCAGGAAGCATAAATTATTATGAATAGAGCGCAGAGTAAGGCGTTAACAGATTTCGGCATCGGTTCCTCCTGTCGGGATCGCCATATTATAGGGCAGAAATAATTAATTGACAAATCGCCAGTGAGAACGAGCCTGTTCGGGCGGCAATATTTGACACAATATCATGGAATCAATATAATAGTGAACAAATTTGGAGGAATGTTTATGAAAGGTCCCTTTCTGACGGCTTTTTTAAGCCTGTGCATAATATTGGCCTTCGCGCTTGCCGCATCAGCGGATACTAATTCTTACAAAAATATAGCCATAGGCATAGATACCGGATACACGGTAATATCGGCCTTTAACGGGGGTTACGGGCTTGGCGTGGAAGGAGAGTTCACCATTACGGGGAATATGTCGCTTTTTGCCGATTTAGCATACGAGAGCGACAGGCCTTTCGGGACGAATACGACGTTTTTTTACGGGTACGGCGGCTTCAGATATTACCTTACATTCGACGCCCTGGCGGGCCCCTGGGTCGGTTTAGGGGCCGGATACCAGGCTATAACGGTGCCTGTCGATTCGGGATTTTACCAGAATATAATATTTCCCATAGAGTGCGGCTATAAACTTATCGTTGACAACAATACCGGATTTTTTATTGAACCGAAGGGTTCGCTGATGGTTATTCCATATATAGACTACAATGTCGGCCTTGTCGCCAGCTGGGAGCTGTTCATAGGCGCCGATGCGGGATTTTCCTTCTGAAAAAGGCAAAAGATGCGCTTGAAATTTATTTTCCAAACAAGGAAAATTCTCTTGACAAACAGGAAAAACCTTGGTATAGTAATAGAAAATTTTTATAGGAGGATTTTCTGATGAAGAGGATTTTAGCAGTTCTCTTGTTTGTCGCTGTAGCCTCGATAGGCTTCTCAGTAAGCGGCCAGGTTTATACCGAGATCCGCGATAGCGGCCCTTCAGCCGGTGGTTCAGGTATCTATTTCTACACACAGGAACCATGGTCAACAGGTGCGGTAACACCTCTCGACGACCTCAGATGCGGCCGTCAGGGAACAGGCGTCGATCTCAACTTCGACACCGTCACTCTGACTTACAAACTTCGCGATACCCTCAGCGGAGTACAGGGTCTTGACAAGCTCGGAGCTTGGGGCCCGTCATCAACACTGCCTGCAGCTACTGTGTTCAATGGAACATCAGCTTTAGCTACATCGCCCGGCTATCTTCAGCTCAGCGGCATCAAAGCTGGTCCTGTAGATTTAGCAATCGGCGCTTCATGGTGGGGTGCTTTCCAGGGTAACAACGTTTTCAACACAAACGGCGCTACCACAAACTGGACAGCAAAAAACCTTTCTTACAACCTTTTCGCTCTTGACCTCGTTTACGGCTTCAGCATCGGCGATGTCCGCATTCATGCTGATCCGTGGGACAGGGTTGAAGTCTGCGGTTATTCAGGAAATTACACGACTGGCGCGCCTAATGGTTTCCAGTCAGCTTCAGCTGTCAGCGGTTACGGCTTCCGCGCTCCTATTACTATCGACTACGCAGCTGGTCCTTTCAGCCTTGAAATCGCCGGCAAACTCATCGGCGACGGCCAGAGCTTCTGGGACAATGGAGCTATGGTTGGTTACAATGACAGCCAGTTCGGCGCAGTTGCAAAGATCAACTACACACTCAACGAACTCTGGGGAGTCTGGGTTGATGTAGGTATCGTTTACATTTCCGGCGGTTATGCCAATACCAACAGCTTCAGTGTTGGAAGCGTTGACTCAAGTACTAATTTCACAGGTTATATTGCCAACGCTACAAATACATACGGCGGACTCGTCATTCCTTCGACATTCGGCATCAAGATGACACCCGCTCCCGTATGGACAATCAACCTCGGTTACGGCTATGCATTCACAGTCGGCTACCAGGTTCAGACAATCCAGGGCCATGCTACAAATACATCAGTTTACGGCTCACTGCCCGACACTATGTATGATGCATACGGCTGCCATGGTTATGACCATCCGTTCGTCAACCTTTCTGTAGACACAAAGTTCGCTACAGACTGGACAGCTGGCTTAAGGTTCATCGTTTACATCGACAACCCCAACGGCCAGGGCGGTTCAAGCTCACCGGGAAACGGTACAGGTGCTAACGCTCCTTACATCAATAACATCGGCGGAAACGGCGGTGCAACAACTATTAATTCTACAACCGGCGCAGTAGGAAATTCCTTAGTCGGAAACGGCGGACAGGTTAATTCTACTACGACAACCGGCGGTTCTGTTACTTACACAACGATCAACAACTGGCTCTACTTCAACAATGAAGGTGACTGGGATAACTTCGGCGGCTCAGCTTGCTACCTTGGCTATTCAAAAGACAACTTCTCTGTTAAGATGTACACAGCTGCTAACACAACTCAGACCGGCCAGGCTGGCGCATACAATGCCAACGGCGGAGCTGAAGGCAGCGTCGGACTTCTCGGATTATTCGGAGAAATCGACGTTTCTATCAAGTTCTAAGCTAAGTTTACAAGATTATGAACGGCGGAGCGTAAGCTCCGCCGTTTTTATTTAAAAAAATAGTTATAAAATCTGCATCTTATTTAAAATGCGGATGCTTAACTGTTTAATCGCCCCTGGTCTCAATATAATTTGATTTATTAAAAGCATGAGGATAAAATATACTCGACTAATTATTTAGGAGTTATTAATGATTAGAAACCTTGTAATCAGAAATTCCGCTATTGTCATTGTCCTGGGAGTGCTATTTTACGGATGTATGAACTTTGCCACCCTCGGGATCGGCAGGGTCGTTAAACCTGAAGAGAGCAAGCATTATGAGCCTCAGGGAGCTCTTGTCGCCCTGACTGTCAATACAACCAAGTATGATATGGTGCAGACCTTTATGGTTATGTTCGGCGACACTTCGAGCTTTTCGATGTATGTGCCAGAAGAAAATAATTATGTACTGCTTGACGTTCCTGTCGTTTGCAGCGGACTGGTCAGGGTTGGGGCTATCATTCAGAATACTGCATACAACGACTGGTTCGATATCGGCAGCAAGTTCAAGCTTGATACGAACAAGGTAAATTATCTCGGCAGGTTTATGATCGAACAGGACCTGAACCAGTCGATGTGGGATAAAATAACCGTTACAAACACAATGGAGCATGATAAAAAATGGTTTGCGGAATATTACCCTAACCTGACAAATTATGAATTTGTAAGCGTGCCTGTTACTAACGGTGTTTTCAGGAACGAATAAATGATGGAGTTTTACAAATGAAAATTATAGCAAGGTATATTTCCGTGTTTGCAGGCCTGTTTATCATAGCTTCCTGTTCGGGTATGCCTGTGAACAGGCCGAATACTGATCCGGCGGCAATAACAAGGGGCGATACCACTAATTCAGCCTTTTTATTCGGGACATACGATTATGTAAGCAGGTCTCCCTCCCTTTACGGTCAGGACCTGGGCTACCTGGCTCTTCTGGTCGAACCGGTCAAAAGCGATTCCGGGGAAAATCAGTTCTACGTAAGGATGGAAAAAGATAACGGATTTTTCCTGCTTGCGCTAAAGAGCGGTGATTACGCTGTAAGCGCAATTCTGCTTCACTGCATGAATCAGAATATGACGATCAGGAATATCCATGATTTTACATTCAGCGTCAAAAACGGTGAGATAGAAAACCTCGGGCGTCTTTCACTGCTTCTTACCAGCGACGTTATCGGAAATATCACGGTGAGCGCTTCATCCGGGACGAACACCTCCTCCTCCGATATATCCGAGCTCAAAAAAGCGGCAGAGCCCATAGGATCTTTTGAATTTAAAGTGTCCACAAATACGATCTCGGTTCCCAAGGCAGTTTATATATCGTCGCCTTCGAGCTGATATAGCAGAGCGAAGGTGCGCCGGCGGGCGCTATTGGCAGTAAACTGAAAGAAAATCCCTGAGTTTTTCATAAACGTCCGTGAGAATATCCACTCTCGGAAGGAAAACAAGCCTGAAGTGATCGGGTTTCGGCCAGTTGAAGCCGGTTCCCTGGGTTATAAGCACCTTCTTTTCAAGCAGGAAATCAAGAGCGAATTTTTCATCGTCCATTATATTGAATTTTTTAAAATCCATTTTCGGGAATACATACAGAGCGCCGTCAGGCCTCACACAGGAAAGACCGGGTATGCTGTTGAGGCTTTCATACGAGCATTTCATCTGCTCATAAAGCCTCCCGCCGGGTTTTATCAGATCCCTGAGGCTCTGGTATCCTCCTAACGCTGTCTGGACAGCGAGCTGCGCGGGAACATTAGAGCACATGCGCATGGAAGTTAAAAGATTGAGGCCGCCGATATAATCCTTTGCAATAGACTTGTTTCCGGAGATGACCATCCATCCGACCCTGAATCCTGCTACCCTGTGGGACTTGGAAAGTCCGTTCATTGTCACGAAAAGAACATCCCTTGAAACGGCAGCAGGGTGATAAGCGATCGCGCCGTTATAAAGAATATTATCATAAATTTCATCAGAAAATACTATAAGCTGATGTTCTGCCGCAAGTGCGACAATCTTTTCTACAATTTCCAGCGGATAGACAGCGCCTGTCGGATTGTTGGGATTTATTACAACTATGCCCTTTGTCCTGGATGTTATCTTCTTCTTAATATCGCTTAAATCGGGATACCAGTCCGACTCCTCATCGCAAAGATAATGTACGGCTTTGCCCCCGGAAAGGTTCACCGCGGCTGTCCATAGGGGATAATCCGGGGCCGGAATAAGAACCTCATCGCCGCTGTCGAGAAGCCCCTGCATGGATATGAGGATCATTTCGGATACCCCGTTGCCCATATAAATATCTCCGATCTCGACGCCCTCGATTCCGATTAACTGGCAGTACTGCATAACAGCCTTCCGGGCGGAGAAAAGGCCTTTGGAGTCGCAATAGCCCTCCGCGTCCTTGATATTAATGATTACGTCATGAATAATTTCTTCCGGTGCTTCCACCCCGAAGGGGGCCGGATTTCCTGAATTGAGCTTTATGACATTGAAGCCCTCTTCCTGCAATCTCTGGGCTTCATCCGACACAGGCCCCCTGATATCGTAAAGCACGTTTTCAAGCTTGGATGATTTTATGAAAGTCCGCATAACCTCACTCTCCGTAGATTCTCTTCTCAAGCACGCCGCGCATCATGTCTAAAGGGGCTTCGAGCCCTGTCCATAGCTCGAACTGGAGCGCTCCCTGGAAAAGAAGCATATCCGCCCCGTACGCGATAGTGCAATTCCTGCGCAAGGCTGCCTTTACCAGGGCTGTTTCATGGGGATGATATACTATGTCCATAAGGACTTTGCCTTCAGGGATCTCATCCTCGCGGAGAACAGACGATCCTGTATCCGGCTCCATGCCGACCGGAGTGGCATGGATTATTATATCAAGGCTGTTTTTTATATTGTTCCAGTTTTCCATAACGGCTGTCTTTACAATACCGGATTCCGGGAATGTTTTAGAGATACTGCCGGCAAGGTTCCCCGCCCTTTTTTTATCGGAATCGACCAGGTAGACATTACCCGGCCTGGAATAATAAAAGAGGGCGAAAAGGACGGCTCTCCCGGCGCCGCCGGCCCCGAAGAGGGCTATGTTCTTTCCGTCAATTTCAGTTTTTTCATGAAGGGCCCTGAAAAATCCGGGCGCATCCGTATTATCGCCGAATAATTTCCCGTCCTTCGAAATGATCGTATTGACTGAACCAATCATCCCTGCAATATCGGAGACACCGTCAAGGTGTCCGATCACATCTACCTTGTAGGGAATTGTGACGCTTGCGCCCGAGATGCCGAGGGCTTTAATGGCGCTTACAGCCTTTCCCGCGTCATCAACCTCGAATGCTGTGTAAATGGAATTAAGCCCCTTTTCGATAAAAGCCGCATTCTGAATAGCCGGTGAAAAGGAATGCCTTACAGGCTTGCCTATTATGCAGTAAACCTTTGTTGAAGCATCTATCATCAGGATTCCTCTTTTTCAATATTCGTTATCTTTTCAACCCTGTCTTTATGCCTTCCTCCGTCGAATGGAGTCGAAAGCCAGAGGTCGAGAAAACGGGACACATCGGTCATCGTATTCCTTTTTCCCGCAAGGGCTAGCATATTGGCGTCATTATGCCTCCGCGAGAATTCAGCCGTATATTCATCCAGGCAGAGCACGGCCCTTACGCCCCTGATTTTATTGGCAACAATGGAAGCTCCTATACCGGAAGCGCAGACTAAAACACCCATGGGGCATTCACCTCCGCCGACGGCCCTGGCCGCTAGCTTCACGGTATCCGGGTAGTCCATCCTCTCTTCGGTAAAAGTCCCGAAGTCTACAGGTTCATACCCCTTGCGCTCCAGGTAAGATTTTATCTCTTCCTTTAAACGGTATCCTGCATGATCGCAAGCCAAGGCAATTTTCATAGTCACTCCGTTCCTTAATTAATGACACATATTATAAAAATATGGGGGGTTATTGTAAAGATTTATTTGCTGAAAAGAGCGTCGACATATTCAACGAGCTCATTGGGTGAAAAAGGCTTGGCAATAAACCCGTCGGCACAGACCTCTTCGGCTTTTTTGCGGGCAAAATCCAGGTCTTTGGCGGTCAAAAATATTATTTTTATATGGCTGAGAGTATCGTTGTCTTTTATGAGCTTGCATAATTCAAAACCGGTAATCTTTGGCATCATGATATCCATCAGGATCACTTCGGGATTGAATTTAGCGATGATATTCATTACTTCGGAAGAATCCGTTGTTGTTTCGACATCGTATCCGCTTCTTGTGAGTTTAGTTTTTACAATATTAAGAATCTCTTGATAATCATCGACCGCGAGAATCCTGTGCATCGGACCTCCCAACAGTTCATATAAAGATATTTTAAAGTCTAAAAGCTTAATTGTCAAGGCAGATTAAGCATTATCCTGGCTCAAGGAAGTGAATGAGAAATATTGAGAAATATCGATGTGAAAAACGAACTTTTCTAATATTCACACTTTATTTTGACAAATATATTTATTGGTGATAGAATCTTACCGATATAATATCAGAGGTTGATAATGAATTTCGAGAACAGATCTTTCTGCTTTATGGCACTTGCAACAAAGTCAGTACTTATTAATGTCAAATTCGACATGGGCGGCCTGTTCCCGGATAGTAGTATTTTATGCCTATGAAGGCTTAAAATATAAAAAAACCCGCAGGCCCGAAAGGAGCCTGCGGGTTTTTTTTTGGTCCTGTCCAGGCATGCCTGACAGGACACCGCAGGCCCGGCCGCCGCCGGGCTGCTGGCAGCAAATTTAACAAGGAGGCCGTTATGGTTTACCTCAGGACCGGGACCGATGAAAGGGTCTATTACACCGTTTTCAGCTACAGAATTATGCTTCCATACGGGAAGTCGCTCTCCATGAGCTCATATTTTGTATTGCTCAATTACAATAAAAAAATGCTTGTAAATACAGGCGTAATTGAAAGCCAGGGCGACCTCGAAGCGCTTTTAAATACTGCAGGGCTGGATTATTTTGATCTGGATTATATAGTGAATATGTCTTCACGGCCAGAACATATAGGTTTAAACTCCTTGATACAATACAGCAATAAAAAGGCGCTCTTCCTTGCCCCCCCGGGAGATATAGCCTACATCGAAGACACAGTCAGAGCGCATGAGGAAAGGTATGTCCCTGGATTTTACAGGATGGTTTCGGGGAATACCGAGGGAGTGGAAGCCCTTTGCAGGGGGCGGGTATTCGACTTAGGCGGAGAGAAAGTCTCTGTTTCAATCGATGGAGATGAGAGGACAGGGAAGTATTTCCTGGATTTACAGGACAGCTGTATAAAATTATATCCGGACGGAGTCTGCCTCAAACGCCAGGAAAAGCATCAGGTGCTTCTGACAAAGGAAGCTGTCAATGACTGTTAAAACAATCAGGGCATAAACCTCCCCTAAAATAAACGAGGGGGCGGGATTAGTTCATCCCGCCTCTTCTAATATTAAAAATTATAAAAAATCGCTTTTATTATCCCTTAAAATGAATTATAATTAGATGATAAAGCGGAAAATGAAAAAGGGCGGGTTTATTATGTCCGGTCTTTTAGACTCAGATAGAAAACTGTCGGTATTATATTTCGAAGGCGATGAAATGGCGGAAAACCTGTTTTCAAAGCCGTTTTCGGGGATCATATCGAAATTTGAAAAGGTAAGGAACTATTCTGAAGCGTTAAGCAAAATGAGGGATGGCGGCATCGACTTTGTCGTTCTGGGCACGGGTGAAAGCAGCCAGACTCTGCTCTCTTCGTTCTGTTCGAATAAATCCGTAGAAGAAGCCCTTGTAAGAAGCGAAAACGAACTCAGGCGAAGATCCGACATATTGGAACAGGATCTGAAAAACGCCCAGCTTATACAGAACGCGCTGCTCCCGGGGCATATTCCGCATTTTGAAAGGCTGAAAATCGATTACAGGTATATGCCGCTTGAGACGGTCGGCGGCGACTATTTCTCGTTTACACTCTTCAGGGAAGGCGGCCTTGGAGTTTTCCTGGGAGATATTATGGGGCATGGAGTATCCGCAGCCCTGTTCCTCGCGCTTGTCAAAGCCTTTGCCGACAGGACGTGCAGGCATTACGGCCTCAAGCCGGGCGAGTTTATGAACCGGCTTAACTGCAGCCTTTTAAATAATATGACGACGCACTTTCTAACCGCCGTTTACGGCCATTTCCATTTTGACACCAAAGATACAGGAGTTATTTTTAATTTTACAAAAGGAGGCCATCCGCCCCCGATATTATTCAGGAAAAATACGTCGCAGATAGAGATCCTGAATTCAAGCGGAGGGATACTTGGAGTTTCGAATAAAATGATATATGAGGAGCAGGAATACTGCCTGCAGAAAGGAGACAGGCTTTTCCTTTATACCGACGGCGCTTATGAGATAATCGATCCGGATAATAACCTTCTGGGCATAAGGAACCTCTGCGGAATATTATCGGATGAGAGCCGCCTGGATCTTTCGGATATGCTGACAAATACAATGAATAAGCTCGAAAAGTTCCGGGGGTCTTCGCCTGTGATGGATGACGTCGTCCTGATAGGTTTCGAGGTTGTCGGTTAGATGTAATTCTTGTATTCGGCGTTATCCGGGAAGTACCTGACGGCAGCTACTTTATTTCCCACTTTATTGTAAAGAAAACCGCCGTTCCAGTATTCAAGCGCGGCAAAAAGAGCGTTGCCGCCGTCCATTTCATTTGAGTCCGGCCCCGACCAGGCGACGAGTTCCGCAAAATGCTCAAAATCCTGTTTAACGAGGCAGATAGTCCTGTTGAGCGCGAATTTGTTCCAGTCGTTCATAACACTGAAGCCCTTTCCCTCGTCTTCAACGATAATTTTCGCTCTTTTATTAAAATCGAACCATACTTTGATTTTCTTATTGGGGTCCAGCTTATTGCCATGCTCAATTCCGTTCTTCACGATTTCGCTTATCTGCTGTTCAAGAAGGTTGATTTCCTTGTATAATTCAGGAGCATATTGAATTATATAGGATGTGTAAGCCCTGACTTTTGAAAAATCGCTCGGAAATTCCTTGTAATACATTCCATGAGTATTGAAAAGTATATGATTATCATCGACCCTTGCCGTCTGCTTTATCTGGATTTCTTTATTTTCTT
>Ga0181520_10000762_pt1 | contig 69392 bp, 70 predicted proteins | sample PEATcosm2014_Bin_29_FD_132451 | JGI IMG/M metagenome (GOLD analysis project Ga0181520, IMG submission 132451) | Peatland microbial communities from MTU Mesocosm Facility, Houghton, MI, USA - PEATcosm2014_Bin02_30_metaG | ecosystem: Environmental > Terrestrial > Soil > Wetlands > Peat | place... | reverse complement strand
TTGCCAACTGGGATGGAAATCACACCCTACAATAATCATGAAGGCTTCTCCTGACCCAGCTTCTTGGTCCTCAACCAAAGAATACCGAGTCCGCTGAAGCCTTCGTTCTTATCCCATCATTTTCGCCGTTTTCAGCAGAAGTGGGGTAGTTGATCTTTTCTTGCCCTTGCTAAACCTTGAAACTCTGAAACCATGAAACCTTGCCGTTTATACTTATCCCATGTGGTACATCGTCCGATTTCTCTGGAATGCGACGCGCGGCCATCGCCTCGCTCCCTGGCGTAGCCCTTACCTCAAGTGGCGTCTGGAGACTTACACCGGCCTCAAGATGGAAAAAATCGGCCTCCCGCAAATCTGCGGAATCCTCTGGCGCGAGCATCACCAGATGTGGCGATTCCTCCTGTGGACCGCCAAGATGGACAACTATGCCCGCGTCAAACCCCGCAACCCCTCCACCCAGGACTGGGGTTAGTCCTTCGTTGTCGCGCCTGTTCTAATGCTGATGATGCTCATGCCGCAAGTACGGCGAGGGATGCTTGTGCGGGACGCCGCCGTGCAGATGGCGATGCGAGTGGATGAGGTTGGCCGATTCCAGCAGTTCGGTGTTCGCCAGCACTTCGGCGGGCGCTGCATCGGCCACCACCGCGCCGCTTTTCAGCACCACCGCGCGTTCTGAAATTTCACCCAGTATCTCCAACTGGTGGGTAGCCGTAATGATCGTCTTCCGTCCATCGTTCCATGATTCCAGCAACTCGATAACCTGGCTCTGGCTGCGCGGATCAAGCGATGCGGTAGGTTCATCGAGCAGCAGAACATCGGGATCGAGCACCACCACCGAGGCCAGCGCCACCCGTTTTTTTTCCCCGCCGGAGAGCCGGTATGGCGCCCGATCCTTCAAGTGCTCGGCTCCAATCCATGCCAGTGTGGCGTGCACCCGCTCCAGAATCTCCGCCCGAGGCCAGCCCAGTTGCAGCGGTCCGAAAGCCACTTCGTCAAACACTGTGGGATTAAAAAGTTGAATGTCAGGATTCTGGAAAACCAATCCCACTCTCCGGCGGAACCCCAGCGCGAAGCCATCATCTTCCATCGCCGCTTCAGTCAGTGCCGCGCCCCGGAAGCGCAGCGTTCCCCCGCACGCAAAGTGCAGCGCGTCCATCAGCCGCAGCAAGGTGCTTTTGCCGCTGCCGTTGGCTCCCAGCAGCGCAATTCGTTCGCCAGCGGAAACCTGTAGCGAGAGTCCTTGCAAGGCTGCCACCCGTTCATACTCATAGCGCACGTCGGCGGCTTCAAACTCCAGCACCGCGGAGCTCACTTCCTCGGATGCAACTCTTTCCGCCACTCGCGCTCTCCTGATTATCTTTCCAGCTATCTTCCCGCCGCCACTGCCGCCACCGCCGCCACCGCAAAGCCGGAGATTGCCACGTAGTCCCGCGCCCGCATGCGGAACTCGTTCAGCAATCGCACTTCGCCACGAAAGCCCCGCGCCTGCATTGCCAGGAAAACCTGGTTCCCCATCTCCAGTGTCTTGCTCAGCAGCACTCCGCCGGTATTCACCATCAGGCGGCGTTGTTGCTGCCCGTTCAATCGGCCAACCACCCGGCTCTGCCTCGATTCGAACATCGCGTTCGCCGTCTCCGTCAGCAGCACCACATAGCGATGGGTCATCGCCAGCAGCATAATCACCTCCACTGGAACCAGGAGGGTGCGCAGCGCCTTCAACAAATGCATCCACGGTGTAGTCAGCACCAGCAGCGAACTCAAGGTCACAGCGGTCTCCACCCGGGCGATCAATAGCAGCGCGCTGCGTAGCCCCTGTGCGGTAATCGCCAGTGAGCCCAGCCGGTACACTGCCACTCCCGGTGTCAGAAACAGTGCCGGAGCCGCAATCATAAACGTGAAGCCGAAAGCCACCACCCACACCCGCTTTGCCAGCGACCACAAACTCAATCGCGAGGCCAGGGCCAGCACAATCCCCAGCCCAAACAATGCCGCCATCACCGCGAGTTTCCGGGAGAGCGCCGCCGCCACCACCAGCGCCAGCAGTCCCACCAGTTTTACCCGCGGGTCCAGCGCCTGCAGCAGGCCGCGCCCGTGGGCCGAATCCTCCGCCACTAGCGTCTGCGTCAGCGCCTCGCTAAATCCCCGAACCGTCTTGCCGAGCACCCCCGTGCTCACGGCTCACTCCGCCGGCTTGCCGGTGGCCTCACAGACTGGTCTGCCGCCCGGTTTCCGGATCGCCCCGGCGTCGGCGGCCGGAGGGCCATCTGTTGGCCCGTATCCGTCGCTACTTCTGCACATTTCTCCGCTGATGGGTTCGCACCTTGCGTCGCCCGTTGCACCAGCCACGTCACTGCCAAAATCAGCCCCACCCCAAACATCGCCGACAGCAGATATCCAAAGGCCGCGCTCTTTACAAAATGTGGCGCATAATCCGGTAGCGGAGCGGTCCACAGATTCGCCCATCGCGCCAGCCCGGATGGCACCGCCATCGGTGGCGCAGCCCGTCCGCTCGCGGCCGCCATCCGGACTCGCGTGGCGCTGTTCGAAAAATCCTTCGTTGCCCACTCGCCCCACGCCGCGCCGCTCGCCAGAATTCCCAGCGGGGTCATCAGCAGTACTACCGCCAGCGCTCCCCAAAGGGTTCGCCCAGCGCCTGCGGCCGGAGCGGCATCGGTTGCCGCGTACCCGCCAGCGCCAGCAGTTCTTCCCACGCCCGCCGGTCGCGCCGTACACCCCACCAATGACGGCTCATTACGCCGCAGATAGCTGAACAATCCCGCGCTCATCACCGCCTCAGCCGCTCCGGCAATCGTCAGATGCCCGGCCATCATCGCCGGAATCGCGATGTGCAGCGGGTAAGGCGCATAGAGCGGCGCCCCCGACGCATCATGAAACAGCATCGGCTGAATCCCAAACTCAATCGCCGCCAGCAGGGCGGAAAGGTTGATTGCCCCATAGCCAGCCAGCGCCGCCGCCACCACCCGCCGTCGCGAATCCGCTGCCGCCCCCAAACTTACCAGTTGGTAGATTCCCCAGGCTGCAAACGAGCCCGCAATCGCCATGTTGAAGCAGTTCGCGCCCAGCGTGGTAATCCCGCCATCTCCAAAGAACAGTGCCTGAATCGCCAGCGCCAGCGAGATCGCCAGCAGCGAAGCCCACGGTCCCAGCACGATCGCCGCAATCCCCACTCCTACCGCATGACCGGTGGTACCACCCGGCAGCGGCAGGTTGAACATCATGGTGACAAACGAGAACGCCGCGAACAGCGACAGCAGAGGCAGGGTGCGTCCAAACAGTTTCCGCCGCGTGCGCCGCAGCGCCGCCCACCAGCAGGGAGCGCTCGCCGCATACATGACGGCGCAGGTCGAAGGGCTTAGATATCCATCGGGAATATGCAAGCGGCGTGGCTCCTCTCCTAGTGTACTGGATCAAGCAAGCCCTTTTAGGAGGGGTCATGCTGAACGTTGGCGAAGGACTCCCGTACCGCCCCAAATTTCCAGTGCTGTCCCAAGCTTTCTAACCAGCAATCGATTCTCCTCGCAACGGTTTCCGGAGTGATAATGCTCCATGCGCTTCGCGGCCCGTTCGCTGATTCACTCGCCTTACATCCATATCGCCAAGCTCTCGCCCGCAGCGCCCTTTGACCTCACTTCCAGCGCCGTGCGCGCGGTCTCACTCCGCGATCTTCCGATCAATCTAGAGGAACTGGAGCTCAGCGCCGGTGCTCCCTACGGCGATCCGTTGCTGATCGAGCGCCTGGCCCGGCGCGCCGGAGTCTCCGCCGCCTGTGTCGTGCCCACTATTGGCACCTCCCTTGCCAACCATCTTGCACTCTCGGCTCTCTTCGATCCCGGCGACGAGGTACTCATCGAGCAGCCCACCTACGATCCCTTGCTGCATACCGCGCGCCTGCTCGGGGCGGTCATCCGGCGCTTTCCCAGGCGCGCCGAGAATAACTTCGCCATCGATCCCGATGATGTCCGACGAGCCATCACCTCGCGTACCCGCGTCATTGCCCTGTGCAATCTGCACAATCCCACCAGCGCCGGGATCGAGCAGGCTAGTTTTCAGTCCGGTTTGCAATCCGATGTGCAATCTGGCCAGCAGCCTGGTCCGCAACCTGTCCTGCGAGCCATCGGCGAGGCCGCCGCCAACGCCGGCGCGCGCGTGCTGGTCGATGAAGTCTACCGCGAAGCGCTCTGGGGAGAGAGCCTGCATCACGCCCTCTCGCTAGGAGAGCAGTTCGTCGTCACCAGCAGTCTTACCAAGGCATATGGCCTCGGCGCTCTGCGCTGTGGATGGATTCTCGCCGCGCCTGAACTGGCCGAGCGCATCCGGCGGATGCAGGATTTATTCGGCTCTAACGGCCCGGCCATTGCCGAGCGCCTCGGCGCCATCGCGCTCGGCTCCATCGACCAGCTAGAGTCGCGAGCCCGCGCCGCGCTCGACGCCAATCGAGCCGCCGCCGCGGAGTTTCTGGCTTCCCGCCCTGACCTGCAACTCACCATTCCCGCGCACGGAACTGTCCTCGCACCGCGCCTGCTCAGCGGTCCCGTTGAGCCGTTCTGCCAACTGCTGCGCACCCGCTATCAGGTCGCGGTCGTTCCAGGATTTCACTTCGAGATGCCGCCGTACTTCCGCATTGGACTCGGCGGCGATCCCGCGCTCACCCGCGAGTCGCTCCAGCGCCTCACCCGCGCGCTCGACGATTTCGCAGCACTCCAGCGCTAGGCAGCGTCGGATTGCATTTCGAAGGGGTTCGATGTCTACGGGAGGTGGGGCGACGAGTCGATCGTGAGTGGTGTGATGGTACGGTGACAGGACTGGCCAGGGCTCGCCAACATCGCCGCTACCTTTTGAATAATCTCGTTTGGAGGCACTGGCTTCTGCAGCAGCTCAAAGTGGTAGCCTCGCTCCTCGGCAACATGCAGCAAATCCGTCGTGCCAGCCTGCCCGGAGAACAACAGTACACCCACCTCTGGCAGAGCATTACAGATCTGCATTGCCATGCTCACCCCGTCCAACTCAGGCATTACCACATCGCTCAGTACAAGGTTCGGCTTCAGATCGCGTGCCGCGTCCAAGCCAAGCAGTCCGTTGTACGCCGTGAATGCCTCATACCCCAGGCGGCGAAAAATCACCGAGAGAGTGTCGGCGATCATCTGTTCATCGTCCACAATCAGAATTCTCGCGCCTGTCATGGACATATATTATCCACTTTCCCGTCTTTGAAGAGTCGAAATCCGCCGCTCCCCTAGCCATGTCCTGAAAACCTCTGAATCTCTGCCTGTCGCCGACCCTTGTCCCTGTACTTACGTCCGCCGCCACAGACCCCTTCTCCCGCTCAATCTCTCCACTTTCCCGTCCGATAGCATCAGTGACGGCATTCCACGCCGCGGAGATCGGAATGGATAACACACAGACCTCAAAAAACACCGCCCCCAAAGCTCCCCTGCTGCAACTCGTCAGCTTCAGTGTGGCTGCCGAGGAATATGGACTCGACATCCTGCGGGTCCAGGAAATCATTCGTACCCAGCAACTTACCCGCGTACCCGATCTGCCCGACTACGTTGAAGGCGTCATCAACCTCCGCGGCAGGGTCATTCCCGTCGTGGCCCTGCGCCGCCGCCTCGGCCTCGAAGTCGTTGCCCCGGATAAAAACACCCGCATTGTCGTGGTCGATGTCCACGGCCAGACGCTCGGCTTCATCGTCGATGCAGTCAGCGAAGTCCTCCGCATCAGCGCGGATATCGTCGAACCCACCCCCCGCATCGGCATCGTGGGGCGCGAATACATCTCCGGCGTCGGCAAATTGGAATCCCGCCTGCTCCTCATGCTCGACCTCGATCGCCTGATGAACCCGGCAGAAATCGGTGCCACTGTTATCCAATAGGCCACCTGCAGTGCTGTGGGACCCATGTTTGGATTGGCTCTGGTGCCCCATGTTTGCCGCTTTGCAATCGTAGGGTAGTTGACTCTGTCCTCTGGTGTCCCCCGGATGGCCCACATCCGCCGTTGTTGGCGAATGTGGGGATGTCGAGCTATCGTCTCTCCCCGCCTTCGTGTTAGCCTTCCGCCATCTCATCCCGCACCGGATCTTATGACCCTCACGCTTCTCGATTGGCTGGCCATCTTCGGGTATCTCGCAATCACCGTCCTGCTCGGCTTCTGCTTCCGCAAGCGCTCGGCTAAAAGCGTGGATGACTACTTTGTCTCCGGCCGCGACGTGAACTGGTGGCTGGCCGGAACCTCGATGGTGGCCACTACCTTTGCCGCCGACACGCCGCTGGTCGTCACCGGCCTGGTCTATGCCCAGGGCATCAGCGGAAACTGGCTCTGGTGGGGGTCGCTGCTCTCCGGCATGATGACCGTCTTCCTCTTCGCCCGTCTCTGGAGGCGCAGCGGATTGCTCACCGACGTACAGTTTGCCGAGATACGTTATAGCGGCAAGCCCGCCGCCTTCCTGCGTGGCTTCCGCGCCGTCTACCTTGGCCTGCTCATGAACTGTGTCATCCTCGGATGGGTCACCAAGGCCATGACCAGCATTGTCGCCGTCACCCTTGGTGGAACCCCACTCTTGCTCACGGTGGGCCGCTGGGTCGCCCCGCTCGGCGGCGTCTGGGCTGGCTCCGATGGTGCGGCGCTGGCTGTCTGTGTTCTCTTTCTCATCCCCTTCACTGGACTCTACGTCTCGCTCGGCGGACTCTGGGGAGTCCTCTGGACCGACCTTTTCCAGTTCGTCCTCAAAATGTCCATTGTCATTGCCATCGCCTACTACGCAGTGCACGCCGTCGGCGGCATCTCCGCCCTCATCGCCCGCCTCGGCTCTATGCAACAAAGCTCCATGCAACCCTCGATGCAACCGTCCATGCCCGCCGCCGCACCATCTCCCGCCGTAGGCAATCCGCTCGCCTTCTTCCCCAGCCTCTCCGCTGGTCTCACCACGGAAATGCTCTGGAGCATTCCGGTCGCCACCTTCCTCGTCAACATCGGCTTGCAATGGTGGGCCTTCTGGTACCCCGGCGCCGAGCCCGGTGGCGGTGGATACATCGCCCAGCGCATCTTCTCCGCCCGCGATGAGCGCCAGGGCCTGCTCAGTGTCCTCTGGTTCAACGTCGCGCACTACGCCATCCGCCCTTGGCCGTGGATTCTCACCGCCCTCTGCGTCATCGTCCTCTACCCCGGCTTGCAGCATCCTGAAACCGGCTACATGTTGGTGATGAACAATTACCTGCCGCACTCCATGCGCGGCCTCGCCATCGCCGGATTCCTCGCCGCCTTCATGTCCACCGTGGCTACCCAACTCAACTGGGGAGCCTCCTACCTGGTCTCCGACTTCTACCGTCGCTTCCTGCACCGGCAAGCCAGCAACCGTCATTACGTTCAGGTCTCGCGCCTCGCCACCGTCCTGCTGGTCATTGCCTCTGCCTGGGTCTCGGTCCATCTTGATTCCATTGCCAGCGGTTGGCAGGTCGTCATGGAGGTCGGTGCCGGGACCGGAGCCGTCTATCTGCTGCGCTGGTACTGGTGGCGCATCAACGCCTGGTCGGAAATCTCCGCCATGGCCTGTTCTCTGGCCGTCACCGTAACCCTCAACGCTCTCCATCCCTTCCACGGAGCCTCGCCCCTGGTCTTCGCCAAAACCGCCATGACCACCACGGCCATCACCACCCTGGTCTGGATCGCCGTCACCTTCCTCACTCCTGCCGAGCCCCGCTCAACCCTGGAAGCCTTTTACCGCCAGGTCCGCCCCGACATCCGAGGCTGGAAACCCATTGCCGACCATATCCACGACATCGTCCCCACCCGCGACCTCGGCAGCAATCTCACCGCCTGGATTCTCGGCTGCGCCATGGTCTACCTCTGCCTCTTCGGCACCGGCAAACTGCTCCTCCACCAACCTGCCCAGGGATTCACCCTGCTCACGCTCTCCGCCCTCAGCGCCATTGCCCTCTATCGCAGCTTCGTCGCCGGATTCAACCAAGAGCCGGACCTCGCGGCCAAAACTGCCCCTATTGCAGTCCAGCAAACTTGATCTTGTGCTGTGCGCTGTAGATGAACCAAGACGGCGTGGTGGCCCACATCCGCCAGCCGTTGGCGAATGTGGGATTCTGGCGGCCTAGTTGTCGCTCTTATACTCGCGCTTGTCGCTCGCTACCCCTTCGAGCTTTTCCCATTCCCCCGGCATCCCGCTTTTTCCCGATACATCTCGGCGTCGGCGCGGTCCAGAAGTTCCTGCATACTCTCGCCTGCCTTGTATTCGGCTAGGCCGAACGAGGCGATGACGGCCAATTTCAATGCCCCTGATTTCGCCTCCACCGTGTAATCACCACAGACCCATTCCCTGAGCCGCCCAGCCTGGGCTTTGGCCTCCGCCATACTGCCTTCCAGCAGAATGATGAATTCGTCCCCGCCCCACCGCCCCGTCATGTCCGACGAACGCGAGGCCGCTTTGAGTTCACCGGCAAACTGTTTCAATAGTTCATCGCCAACCAGGTGTCCGTGATCGTCGTTCACTTGCTTGAAACCATTCAGGTCAATGATGGCGACGCAAAGCGGAATTCCGGCTTCAATCCGGCGCTGGAGCAGCTCTTCCACCCAGCGACGGCTGCGCAGCCCCGTCAGCGAATCGCACGACGAGATCAGTTCCGCTTTTTCCAGCTTGCTCTGGTACCCGGAGATCTGCTTCTTGGCGTCTTCCACCGCCGCTTTGCCTTCCGCCGCCATCCGGTCGATTGAGGTCTTCAGTTCCGCCGCGCTGCGCTTGAGCAAGGAACGGATCTGGGTCAGATCTTCCAGGTTGGCGATCCTCTGTAGCTGGCTCGTAACATCCGTGATCTGTTTTGCGCAACGCTGATCCCGCTCCCCCACCGATTCGGCGGTACGGGCCATCGCGATCAGTATCTCCTTGATCTCGCCGGTCCTCTGCTCGGAGTGTTCCGCCGCACGCCTGCCCCAGTCCTGTAACTGCTCCTGAACCTTCTTTTCCGCGGCTTCCACCGACTCGCGCGTGAACTCGCACGAGAGCTTCTCTTCCAGCCTGCCCAGGCCTTTCCGCAGTGTGTCTCCCAGCGCTGGGCAAGCCTCCACACTGCAACTCCCCATCTCCTGCAACGCGGAGCGATACGCGTTCATCGCAACCGGCAGAAGCTCTTTGGCTTCCACTTTGCCGGCCTTTTTGCTGTCAGGTTCTATTTGATCCAGGTATTTTTTCAGCGAGATCATGGGCTCTCACAAGCGTTGGCTTCTCACACCCAGAACTTACAGGGCGCACCTATTCGCTATCGGCAGTGTTCCGCCTCTCCATGAGTCCGCAAGATGGTCAGCCAGCGGGTGCCCCACATCCGCCCGCAGTTTGCGAATGTGGGGTTGTTGACTCAGCTTTAGCTCTTTCCTATGTTTTTGCTCGTTCCTGCGCATATAGGTTTCGATCCCTGCTCAGCTAGAGGCTTTTGCCTTGCGCTTCGCCGTGCCCTCGCCTTCTTCTTCGAACACCGAGCGATGCCTCTGGTCGGCTGCCATGCTGCGGCAGACGTTGATAAACGCCACTCCCGCGTGCGACAGCGTCGCGCCCTTGCGATGCACCAGGCGCAGCGTGCGCTCCAGCCGCAACTCATCCACCGAGATCGCCACCAGCTCACCGCGCTGCAATTCGCCCTCTACGGACATCCTCGGCACCAGCGCCACTCCGTTGCCCATGCGCACAAATTCCTTAATGCTGGACAACGTTGGCAGCTCCACGTCCATATGCAGGGTCGTGCGAGTCTTCCTGAATGCCTCGATCACCTTAATTCGCATCGGCGATTCCACGTTATGGGCCACAAACGACTCCGCCCCAAGGTCGTGAATGCTCACATTCTCCGCCGTCGCCAGGGAATGTCCCGGATAAACCACGAATACCAGATCGTCCCGGTAAAAGATCGTCGAATTCAACTGCTCGTCTTCCGGTTTGAACGAGAGCACCCCAAACTCCACCTGATGCATTAGGATCTGCCGTGGAATATCTCCCGCCAGCGAACGCTGCACCTGGATTTTGATCGAGGGGTGCATCCGGTGGTACAGGTGCAACGCCGGCAGCAAACACAACGAGGTGAATTCGTTGGCAGCCACCGTCAGCTTGCCTTCATGCAGACTGCGCAACTCGCTGATCGCGTCGCGCGCCCGCTCGCGCAGATTCAGCAGCTCCTCCGCGTATCCCAGCAGCACTTTTCCCGCCGCCGTCAGGGTGCCGTCGCGCGAGGAGCGTTCGAACACCTTTTCGCCCACCAGATCCTCAAGCTTCCCAATGGTTTGGCTCACTGCTGACTGCGTGCGGTGCAATCGCAAGGCTGCTCGCGAGAAGCTGTGCTCCTGCGCTACGGCTACAAAGGCTTCCAGTTGATAAAGGTCCATGATTAATTATCCAGGATAAAGAATTAGAAACGCTTATTTAATCACAATGTCTTATACATGAGAAAAGAAAAGTAGTTTGACTAATGCTTACCTTCGCTCCAAAGTAGATGGATGGATACTGACGTAGTACCCTCATCCGAACGCGTCCTGATATTCGATACCACGCTGCGCGATGGCGAACAGTCTCCCGGCTGCAGCATGAATACCGACGAGAAACTGGCCGTTGCCCATCAGCTCGAAGGCCTCGGGGTGAACGTCATCGAGGGTGGCTTTCCGGTCGCCTCCCGGGGTGATTTCGAAGCCGTCGAGCGCATCTCCGGCGAAATTCGCCAACCCAGTATTGCAGCTCTGGCCCGTTGTGTCCGCAAGGACATTGATACGGCTGCCGAGGCCCTGAAGGGCGCGGCCCATCCGCGCATTCACACCTTTCTGGCCACCAGTGACATTCATCTCGCCTTCAAGCTCAAAATGTCCCGAAAGGACGCCCTGCGTACCGCCCGCGAGTGCGTCGCCCACGCCCGTTCGCTCTGCGATGACGTTCAATTCTCACCCGAGGACGCGACCCGCTCCGATCCCGACTTCCTCTGCGAGGTGCTCCAGGCGGTGGTCGAGTCCGGCGCCACTACCTTGAACATTCCTGACACCGTGGGCTACACCATGCCTGCCGAGTACGAACGCCTCATCCGCAAGATCTGCGACACCGTGAAGGGTGAAAACCTCGTCATCTCCGCCCATTGTCACAACGATCTCGGCATGGCCGTCGCCAACTCCCTGGCCGCCGTCTCGGCCGGGGCGCGTCAGGTTGAGTGCACTATGAACGGCATTGGCGAACGCGCTGGCAATGCCGCCCTTGAAGAGCTGGTCATGGCACTCCATGTCCGCTCTGACATTTATCCGCTCGATTGCACGGTCGATCGCACCAAACTCTACCCCACCAGCCAAATGCTCTCCCGCACTCTGGGCTTCAACGTCCAGCCCAACAAGGCCATTGTCGGACGCAATGCCTTTGCCCATGAAGCCGGTATTCATCAGCACGGCGTGCTCAGCAATCCGCTCTGCTATGAGATCATGACCCCGGATTCGGTCGGCATGCCCGCCGATCGCCTCGTCCTCGGCAAGCACTCTGGACGCCACGCCCTCATGCATCGCTTTACCGAGTTAGGCCTGAATGTGGCCGGAGATGAGCTGGATGCGCTCTATGTCAAGTTCACCCACTTGGCTGACCACAAGAAAAAGGTTTACGATCAAGACTTGATCTCGATGGTCATCACCCATCGCGGTCCGCTCGGTAAATCACCGAAATTGATGGCGGCACAACACTAAAGATGAAATTGAACATAGCTGTTCTTCCCGGGGATGGAGTTGGGCCGGAGGTCACGCGCGAAGCGGTGCGTGTCCTGCGTGCGGTTTCTGACTTCTGTGGTTACGATTTTCGCTTTGAAGAGTCTCCTATCGGCGGCGGTGCCTCGGTCGAGTTCGGTTCGCCCTTCCCGCCCCAGACCAGGGAGCGTTGCCTCGCCTCCAGTGCTGTGCTGCTCGGCGCCGTCGGCGGACCGCAATTTGATTCGCTATCCGGCGAACTGCGTCCGGAGACCGGCTTGCTAGCCCTGCGCCATGCCTGCGGATGCTTCGCCAATCTGCGTCCGGCCATCGCCTTTGAGTCCATCGCCGAGTGCTCCCCGCTGCGTCCCGAGCGCATCCTTGGCGCCAACATTCTGCTCGTCCGCGAGCTTCTCGGCGGCCTCTACTTCGGCGAACCGCGCGCCCTCGATGCCGCCGGCAAGAGCGCCTGGAACACCATGCGTTACAGCGAGGCCGAGATCGAGCGTGTCGCCCGCGTTGCCTTCAGCCTAGCCGAAGGCCGCAGCAAAAAATTGGTTTCCGTCGATAAGGCCAACGTGCTGGAAACCTCGCGCCTCTGGCGTCAGGTGGTTACCCGCGTCGCCGCCGAATTCCCCACCGTCACTCTTGAGCACGCTTTGGTCGATTCCTTTGCCATGAACGTCATCACCTACCCCACGCGCTACGATGTCGTGCTCACGGAAAACCTCTTCGGTGACATTCTTTCCGACGAGACCTCGGTCATCGCCGGTTCGCTCGGCATGTTGCCCTCGGCCAGCATCGGCGGCAAGGTCGATCTCTACGAGCCCATCCACGGCTCCGCCCCTGACATTGCAGGGAAGGGAATTGCCAATCCCATTGGCGCCATCGGATCGGCTGCCATGTTATTGCGCCACACCGCCAAACTTCAGGTCGAAGCTGATAGCATCGAAGCTGCCATCGAACAGGTGCTCAAGTCTGGAATGCGCACCGCCGATCTGTTGCCGGCCGCCGAACGCGCCCAGGCCTGCAGCACCCAGGAAATCGGACAGAGCATCGCCGAACTTACCGTAGAAGCGCTGAACACGCGCATGGCATACTTTGCCGTTTGAGGATTCTCCGTTGACCACAACCCCTGCTCCCCCTGCTGTTTCCAGCTTGTTTGATAAGCTCTGGGCCGCCCATGTCGTCTGGCATGAAGAGCCCCAACCCGCGCTCCTCTACATCGACCTTCAGCTCGTGCATGAGGTGACTTCGCCCCAGGCTTTTGAGGGGCTCCGCCTTGCCGGACGCAAGGTCCGCCGCCCCGATCTCACCTTTGGCACCGTGGATCACAACGTTCCCACCACCACCGCCGAGCGCTTGAATATTCTCGATCCCATTGCCGCGCAACAGATCAACACCCTGCGCCGCAACTGCCAAGAGTTCGGCGTGCATCTTGCCGACATTGGCTCGCCCGAACTGGGCGTCGTGCACGTCATCGGACCGGAGCTGGGCCTCACTCTCCCCGGCAAAACCATCGTCTGCGGAGACAGCCACACCAGCACGCACGGTGCCTTTGGAGCCCTCGCCTTCGGCATCGGCACCAGCGAAGTCGAACACGTGCTGGCCACCCAGACCCTCCAGCAAAAGCGTCCCAAGTCGATGCTGATCAATGTCGTTGGAGCCTTGCCCGAGGGCGTGACCTCAAAGGATCTCGCGCTCGGCATCATCCATCAGATCGGCACCGATGGCGGCACCGGTTATGCCATCGAGTACGCTGGCCCCGCCATCCGCGCCCTCTCCATGGAAGGCCGCATGACTCTCTGCAACATGGCCATTGAGAGTGGCGCCCGCGCTGGCATGATCGCCCCGGACGAAACTACCTTTGCTTACCTCAAGGGCCGCGCCCATGCTCCCAAAGGCGAGCATTGGGAGAAGGCCGTCGCCTATTGGCGCACCTTACCCAGCGATCCTGGCGCGAAGTTTGACTGTGTCATCGACTTCGATGCCTCGGCCTTGCAACCCTGGGTCACCTGGGGCACTTCGCCCGGAATGTCCGCGCCCGTCACCGGCTCCGTCCCCCGTCCCGAGGACGGCAAGGACGAAATCGAAAAACTCGCCATCACCCGCGCGCTTGAGTACATGGGCATAACCGCCGGATCTCCGCTCACCGCGCTTCCCATCGACCGTGTCTTTGTCGGCTCCTGCACCAATGGGCGCCTCGAAGACCTGCGCGATGCCGCCAAGGTCATCAAGGGCCACAAGGTCAGCCCCAGGGTGCACATGATGGTGGTTCCCGGCTCGGAGTCGGTAAAGGCGCTGGCCGAGCGTGAGGGCCTCGATCGTATCTTCCGCGAGGCCGGAGCCGAATGGCGTGAGCCCGGATGCTCCATGTGTCTCGCCATGAACCCGGATGTTTTGAAGCCGGGCGAGCGCTGCGCCTCCACCAGCAATCGCAACTTCGAGGGCCGTCAGGGCCGAGGTGGCCGTACCCACCTGGTCAGCCCCGCCATGGCCGCCGCCGCCGCCGTCGCCGGACATTTTACCGACGTGCGTAACTGGGATTATAAGGAGTAGCCGATGCAGCCAATGCGTACTCATCGCGGCCAGGTCATTCCACTCGACCGCGCCAATGTCGATACCGATCAGATTATTCCCAAGCAGTTCCTCAAGCGCATCGAGCGCACCGGTTACGGTCCGTTCCTGTTCAACGATTGGCGCTACGACGCCGATGGCAAGCTGACGCCGGACTTCATCCTCAACCGCGAGCCCTACACTCACGGAAGCATCCTGCTCGCCGGCAAGAACTTCGGCTGCGGCTCCTCGCGGGAGCACGCTGCCTGGGCGCTCAACAACTTCGGAATCCTCGTCGTCATCGCCCCATCGTTTGCCGACATCTTCCACTCCAACGCCGCCAACAACGGGCTGCTCACCGTTGCGTTGCCGGAATCCACCATGGCCGAACTCTTCGCCAAGGCTGCCGCAACTCCCCACTACGAGCTCACCGTAAACGTCGAGACTCTCACCGTCTCCGATGACAGTGGCTGGAGCGCAAAGTTTCCCCTCGATTCCTTCCGCCAGCATTGCCTGCTCAACGGACTCGACCAGATCGGCATCACCCTGCAGAAGCAGCAGTTCATCAGCGACTACGAGGCCCGCCCCGCCCTCTACTAACTTTTCAGCGCGTCAGCTACAATCCGGGTGCGATCTGGGCTTCGGGTCTGACTCGGGTGTTAAACGAATACGATTCAACTGCCCCACGTTCGCCATCTTTTGGCTAACGTAGGGCAGTTGATTTTGTTTTTGATTCTGTTCCTGAACTTTGCTCTTGAACTTTGAAACTTTGCTTTTACGAATTGACAGTTCCTACCTTCTTCCGCTAAAGTTTCTCTCAGAGTTTATGCACACCACGCGATTTACTTTCGTTTTCTTCGCTTACCGCGACTTTACCTCGCGGTCGGGCAAGACGGTGTGCGCTTCTGATTTACGACTCTAGACTTCGCACACAGTTTCTGCACCGGCCGCGATCCCAGATCGCGGCCTTTGTGTTTTTAGGATCAAAAGGAGAGCAATACCATGACCCAGGCCCTTCGACAAAAGCGCACCGTGATCGACGAACTCGATCTCGAACTCCTCAACCTCATCAATCGCCGCGCCCAAACCGTCGCGGAAATCGCCCGCCTCAAGCAGGAGCATAGCCTGCCCGTCTCCGATGAAGCCCGCGAAGCGGCCATCCTCAACGCCGTGGTCGAGCGCAACCCCGGTCCGCTCAATGCCGCTAGCCTCCGCCGCATCTTCGGCTCCATCCTCGCCGAAAGCCGCCGCCTCCAGTACCATCTCGGCGCGGAGTCCTCATGCCCCAAATAGCCTCTACCGCCCGCGTTGCCTTTCAGGGAGAGCCCGGAGCCTTCAGTCAGATTGCCGCCCGCAAACTGCTTGGCGACCGGGTTCAAACCGTCGCCTGCCCCACCTTCGAGTCACTCTTCGATTCCATTGCCGGTGGCCGCGCCGATCTCATCCTCGCTCCCCTGGAAAACACCCTTGCCGGCCCCGTGCTGCGCTGCTATGACCTGCTCTACCAGGGCGCGCTCCGCATGATCGGCGAAGTCGTGCTGCGCGTCAGCCATTGCGTCATCGGCTGCCCAGGCGCATCCTTAGCCGAGCTTCGCCGCGTCCAGTCGCATCCGGTCGCGCTGGCCCAGTGCGAGCGCTTTTTCGCCGCTCATCCCGATATCGCGAAGGCCGTCGCCGAAGACACCGCGGGCAGCGTGCGTCAAATCATGGAGCGCCTCGACCCGACTGTCGGCGCCATCGCCAGCGAGTTTGCCGCCACCGAGTACGGCGCCCAGCTCCTCGTCGCAGCCGTCGAAGACGATCCCAACAACTTCACTCGCTTCGCCCTGCTCGAACCCGCCTCCGTCGCCTCCGAACCCATCCCCGAGGCCGATGCCACAACCCTCGTCCTCACCGTTGCCAATCAGCCCGGCGCGCTCTTCCACTCGCTGGAGCCCTTTGCCCGCAACGACGTCGATCTCATGAGCCTAGTCAGCCGTCCCCTCGTCGGAACCCCGTGGCACTATCGCTTTTTCCTCGAAGTAGCCGCCGCCGCCTCTGACCCGCGCATGGTCAAAGCTCTAGCCGAACTAGCCTCCCGCACCGTCGAATTGCGTGTCTTCGGCTCCTACCATTCCGGCAAGTAAACCTTTCAGCGCCTCACTCGCCCTCCGAATGTCACAGGTGCCCCACACGCTCAGGTGCCCCAATTTGCCGTAGTCGGCAAATGTGGGGTAGTTGACTTTGTTCTTGATCTCGTCCTTCGCACGAAGCCAACTCTCGCGGATATTCCTTTCCGCCCATATAATCCGGCAAGTGACTTCTCTCCCCATTCCGACAACTGAAAATCAGCGCCTGATGTCGCTCGATGTATTCCGCGGCCTCACCATTTTCCTGATGATCGTCGTCAATTGCAGCGGCCCTGGCTCTTTCCCCCAGCTCCAGCACTCGGAGTGGAATGGCTGGACTCTTACCGACCTTGTCTTCCCTTTTTTTCTGTTCATCACCGGCGTCTCGCTCACCTTCTCCTTCGCCTCGCGATTAAACGCCTCGCGACTAGAGGCCTCGTGCTCTAACTCCGCCAGCCATCTGTCGCGCCTGCGCCTGCTGCCGCACATCCTGCGTCGCTCCGCCATCATCTTTGCCATCGGCCTGCTGATCAACGCCTTCCCCTACTACCATCTCGCAACCTGGCGCATTGCCGGAGTCCTGCAGCGCATCGCGCTCTGCTATCTTGCCGCCTCGGTACTTTATCTGTGGACCGGCGCGCGTACTCGCTGGGCGATCATCGCCGCACTTCTCGTCGGCTATTGGCTGCTCTTGCGCTTTGTCCCCGTCCCCGGCATCGGAATCCCCACCGTAAACATTCCCCTGCTCGATCCCGATCGCAACCTCGTCGCCTGGCTCGACCGCCTCCTCATGACGGGGCGTCTCTACGAGCGGACACGCGATCCCGAGGGTATTCTCAGTACCTTTCCCGCCATCGCCAATACCCTCTTTGGCGTCGCCACCGGCGAGTGGATTCGCAACCTCCGCGCCGATTCCGCCAAATTGCTGCGCCGCCTGACCACCGCTGGCCTCATCTGCTTCGCCGCCGGAGAGCTCTGGGGCCTCATCTTCCCCATCAACAAAAAGCTCTGGACCAGCTCCTACGCGCTCCTCACCGTCGGCCTCGCCATGCTTGCCCTCGCCGCCTGCTATTGGCTGCTAGACGTCAAGAAACTGCGTGGCCGCTGGACCATCGTCCCTCTGGTCTTCGGAACCAACTGCATCTTCGCCTACGCATTCTCCGAATTTGCCGCCATCGCCGCCGTCACCTTCAAGTTTCGTCTCGACGGCAACCTAGTCGGCTGTAAAGAAGTGTTCAACTCTTTCACCTTTGAGAACATTCCTCAGCCGCAGTGGTCTCAGCTCGGTTATGCGCTCTTCTACGCCGCCTTCTGCTGGTTTTTCACTTGGCTCCTTTACCGCCGGAAAATCTTCCTCAAGATTTAACCCGTCCGGAATGGTCTCCGATCACAGAGTCGACGTACCTTTTGTCCGTTGCATGTGCGCTTGAGAGGATGGGGACTTGTGGCGTATCTGAGTCCTACCGTGCTGCACCCTTGGCGGCTGTACCCACCACAAAGCTGTCCAATGCCGTGAAGCCTCCCTTTTCATCCCAACAGTACATCGTTGCCTGTAGCGCACCGTCTTTGCTCACAAACTTCACATAATGAAAAATCGGAAACACAGGGTTCTGAAACAGGTCGCTCGTCGTGCGCTCAACCGGATACGGCCTCGCTCCGCCCCCGCCGCTGACCAGGTACACCACGCCGCCGCGCTCAAAGCGCTCATAGCTGTGAATATGCCCGGCGATCACCACGATCTTCGCCGATGTCTGCTTGGCCGCCGCCTCCAGTTGCTGGGCCAGCGCATTCTCATTGGGACGCACATTGTGCGAGGAATCGTCCACAATCCCATCCGCCACCGGAGGATGATGCAGCGAGATGAAGACGTACTTCGTCCCCTTGGGCAGTCCCTTCAACTGATTTGCCAACCACGCCGCCTGCTCTCCGCCCGCCTTCAAATCCAGATTGCTGTCCACGGTGATCACGTATGCATCGCCGAATTCCACCGAGTACCAGCGCCGTCCCCGCAGCTCCGGAAACGCATTCCACCAGTTCTCCAGCCCGCCGCTGCCGTACAATTCGTGGTTGCCCAGCGCCGGATACACATTCAATCGCGCCCCGCGCCACGCTGCCGTCTCCTCGCGATACACCACATAGTCATTGGCAACCCCGCCCTTCAGCGGAACGTCGCCGCTCAGCAGCAGCACATCCGGCTTCTCTTCGGCAACCCTGGCCACCAGTGCCCGCCGCGCCACCGGATTCGTATCCCTCGTATTGCCCGGATCGGTAAAGCGCATATCGCCGTAGGCAATCAGCGACCAGCTACCCGCGGGAGCCGCGATCTTAAACGTTGGTCCGGCTTCGCTCAGCAGCCCAGCCGACGCCGCCCCCCCTGCATCCGATGCCTGCAGCCCCAGGCCGCCCAATGCCAGAACCAGCGCCAGCCTCATTACCCCTGATCTCATAGTCATCCGCACGATTCCCACCTCGTTCCCCCCGGTGGCCGCCAACTAGGTTGCCCATCCGCCAACGAGGCGGCCCACATCCGCCCGTAGTTGGCGAATGTGGGGGAGCCTGCCCAACCCGCGCTCAGAGCATCGCTCCGAGCCCTCGCTGCATCAGCACGCTATCCACCCACCGCCCGAACTTGAAGCCAACCGACCCTAGTGTCCCGACCCGGTGAAAGCCGCAGCGCTCGTGCAGCGTGATCGAGGCCGTGTTGCCGCTGTCGCCGATCACCGCAACCATCTGCCGCCATGGCCCCAGCTCGCACGCGGCGATCAAGGCTGCTAGCAGCGCTTGCCCGCAGCCCCGCCCCACATATTCCGGATCAACGTAGACCGAGGCTTCCACCGGAAATCGGTACGCCGCCCGAGACCGATACATGCCTGCGTAGGCATACCCCACCACCACCTCATCTTCTTCTTCCGCCGTCAGATACGGCAGCCCACGCCGCAGTATCTCCAGACGCCGTAGCGCCATCTCCTCGCCATCCGGTTCTATCAGTTCGAAGGTCGCGCTGCTGTGCAGAACGTAATGACTGTAAATGCGCGTGATATCGGCCACATCCTCTGCGCGCGAGGGCCGCACCACGAACTCGCTCACCGGCCCCTTCCATCTTTAGCGGCTTGGCCTCTGGGAGCCCGGGCATCGTGCCCCGGGTACATGAACAGCGCCTTGGGAAAGAACCGCCGGCGGAGCTTGCTAAAGAAGTTGTACCACTGCCATTGCAGCGCGCACGGCTTTCTTCCAGGATGCAGGTTCAGTCCAAAGTTGCTGCACATACGCCGCCTCCGAACCCGATATCTTACCCCGAATCCAGCGCACCCGCCGGGAAGCGACTCAGTTTCCGTTTGCTTCAAACGAATCGTCGGCTTTGCGGAGCTCGTGATAGCCTTTGGGCGTGTCTCCGAGTCGTTCCGCTGGGGTGCTCATGCAATTGCTATACGGGTATTTGTTGCCTGCCATGTGGCTTGGTTATCTGGGCTATTGGTTCCTCATGTCAAAGGATGTTAAGGCAGCCGAGCGCCAGGAGCCTTTGATGTCACGCCTCGAACGCCTTGCTTTGATCGCCTCCGCCTTTGTGCTTCTCTGGATTCCAGGGATTCGGCTTTCATGGCTGGACCAGCGATTCCTTCCGTCTGGCGTCTGGTGCTTCTGGACCGGTGCCGCGGTGACCGCTTGCGGTTTGCTGTTCTCTGTCTGGGCGCGTCGTCATCTCGGGACCAATTGGAGCCAGTTTGTCACCCTGAAGGAGGGTCACGAACTCATTACCAGTGGCCCCTACGCCCTGGTTCGCCACCCCATCTACACCGGACTTCTGATGGCATTCGTTGGCACCGCAATCGATCAAGGCGAGTGGCGGGGACTACTTGCTGTCGCCCTTGTCTTCGGCACGCTATGGCGCAAACTGAGGCTAGAGGAGAAATGGATGCGGTCGCGATTCGGCGAGTCGTACGAAAACTACTCCCGGCAAGTGGCGGCCTTGGTGCCTTATATCGTCTGAGCACGGCTTACGGCGAGTGGCCCGGTGGGACAGTTTCTCTCGAGTGAGCTGGCAACAAGGAAGTTTTCTCCTGAAGTTTCGTAACTATTTTCCCAGCAAGTGCGTCTCATCTGCAGTCGGCTCGGAGGCCCATGGTTATGCTTGCCCGTTTGCTGCGTTGTTCTTTGATCCTGGGATTCACGCTTTCGCTTGCCGCCTGTACGGCCAAGGCCGCGCCAAAAACACCCATCCCTCCCGCCAAGGAGGATCTTTTGCTAACCTCCACCCCAACCAAGCAGACGGCGGTCTTCGCTGGCGGCTGCTTTTGGGGAACTCAGTCGGTCTTTGAACGGGTAAAGGGCGTCCTCCAGACGACGGCGGGATACGCTGGCGGTTCCGCCTCCACCGCAACCTACGATCAGGTCACCACCGAGAAGACCGGCCATGCAGAGTCGGTCGAAGTGGTCTACGATCCTTCTAAAATCACCTATGGTCAACTGCTTCGCGTCTTCTTTTCCGTCGCCCATGATCCCACGCAACTCAATCGCCAGGGCCCGGATGTGGGCCCGTCGTATCGTTCCGGAATCTTCTACCTGAATGACGACCAGAGGCGCATAGCCACCGCCTACATCGCGCAACTCGACAACGCGAAGGTCTTTCCGCACCCCATTGTCACCCAGGTGACCCCGCTGAAAGGCTTCTATCATGCCGAGAACTACCATCAGGATTACGCTCTCCACAACCCGGATAATCCCTACATTCAGGTCTGCGACCGCCCCAAAATCGAAATGCTGAAACAGCAATTTCCGGAACTTTTCGTCGACTATCCAGGAAAGCATTGAGGGCTCGTTGGCCATGGAACTGTTCTTGAAAGGAGAGAACGTATGAAGAAACCAGTGCCATACCTCCTTACTTTCGCGCTGCTGATGGCCTTGCCCCTTTTCGCCAACGCGCAAAAAACTGAAAGTGTTCCTTCCGCCGCCGCGCCGGCACCGGAGACCGAGGCGATTCCCGCGTTACCCATCCACAAGCCCAAGAACGCTCCGGTCAGTGAGGAGGACCGCCTCACCCGCGAGGTACGTCATGAGTTGGTCATGCAGCCCTACTACACCATCTGGGATTGGCTCGCCTTCCGCGTGAACGGCAACACCGTAGAGTTGCTGGGCGACGCCAACAGCCCCGGTCTGCGGCGCGATGCCGTCAACTCCGTGAAACACATTGAAGGCGTGGAGAAGGTGATCGACCACATCAACGAGTTGCCGCCTTCCCCGATGGATGATCGCATCCGTCATCAAGTGGCTCGTGCCATCTTCAGCTTTGACGGATTGTCGCGTTACTCCTGGTCGGCGGTGCCCAGCATCCATATCATTGTGAAAGGCGGCCGGGTGCGGCTGGAGGGCGTTGTCGATAACCAGCCGGATAAAGACCTGATAGGATTGCGCGCCAACCAAGTCCCCGGCGTCTTCCAGGTGACCAACAACTTGCGCGTCGTAAAGAGCTAGCCTCGATGGCGTTGCTGTGTGTGCTTTCCGCCGAGCGCACGGGTGCCCCACCTTCGACGCGCCGTCTTTGCGCGGCTAAGGTGGGGAGCGGAAAGAGACGCCCGCTCTATCAGCGATTCTCTTTTACGCGACCCCACGACTTCCTGAAATCCGCCATCTATCACAACGTCGCCCTGCTAGCTTTGTGCTAGTCTTGCATCTTCTTTATCGGCCGAGAACGCCTATGCTCGCGATCCCCGTTTCGTTTCCCGACGGTTTTCTCTGGGGTGTGTCCACCTCCTCGCATCAGTTCGAGGGAGGCAACACGCTGAACCAGTGGCATGACTGGGAGTGTGCGGGCCGCACTCGCACCCCCACGGCCAGTGGGGCGGCCTGCGACTGGTGGCTCAATGCCGAGCGCGATCTCAAACTCTGCTCCGATCTCGGACTCAACGCCATCCGCATCTCCCTGGAGTGGAGCCGAATGGAACCGGCCTTTGCGCACTGGAGCGATACCGCCGTGGTGCGTTACCGCGAGATCATCCGTGAAGCTCATCGCCGTGGCATGAGGGTCTTTGTCTCGCTCCACCACTTCACTCATCCCCAGTGGTTCGAAGCCCGCGGCGGCTTCCTCGACTCCCAGGCGCCCGAACTTTTCCGCCATTACGCCAAGCGGGCGGTGCGCTCGCTGGGAGACCTGGTCACCGACTGGCTTACCTTTAACGAGCCCAATGTGTACGCCGCATTCGGCTATCTCTTTGGCGAGTTTCCTCCCGGACGGCTCAACGAATTAAACTCCACCCTCAGCGTCTTCGGTGCCATGATGCGGGCTCACGCGGCGGCCTACGATGTGCTCCATCGGGAGCAGGCCGAGGCCAACGTCGGGTTGGCGGTCAACTACGTGGTCTTCGAACCCGCGCGCGACAATGTTCTCGACCGCCAACTGGCCTTGGCCTATGACGCGCTGTTCAACCGTGGCGTGCTCAGCTATCTCCAGGGCGAACCCCTGCCGCTGCCCTTCGCCATGATGTCGCCAAGTGTCCCGGAATGCGTCGGCAAGACCGACTTTATCGGCCTCAATGTCTATAACCGGCTGCACGTGCGCGCTCCCCTCGGAGAAAAATTCGGACCCGGCGGCCTCTACGTTCCCAGGCACGTGCCCCAGGGAGACCATGGTCTTGCCGCACCCTACGGCGAAGCGTATCCCAAGGTCGTATCGGCGGCCGTGGAAGTCTACGCCGCCCTCGGCCGTCCCATGTATGTCATGGAGAATGGAGTTCCCGATCGCGACGATCGCATCCGCCCATGGCTGCTGGTGAACTCCCTGCGCGAGTTGCGCCGCATGTGGCAGCTTGGCTATGACGTGCGCGGATACTTCCACTGGAGCCTGGTGGACAACTTCGAATGGAGTGAGGGCTGGCAACTGCGCTTCGGCCTCTACGCGCTCGACGAACTGACCCAGCAGCGCACTCCGCGCCCCAGCGCCGAAATCTACCGCCAGATCATCGCCGACAAGGGGATTCGCCGGGAGATGCTCGAGCGCTGGGAGAAAGCTCCGCGGTAATGAATTAGGACTCGAAAGCTCCCCATTCTAAGTATGAAAGCTGTTGCCTCGAAGATGCTGATTCTGCCACAATCAACTACGCACCACCATAAAGCAAATTCTGAAGGGGCGCTCCAGGAGAAATGAGCGCTAGGGCCATCTCTACCCATGAGTACCATTCCGGTTTCAGCGCACGGGAAATGCGTCTTTGTGGTTGACGATGAACCTAACCTAGCGAATCTGCTGAGCCTCATCCTGCAACGTGTGGGATTTGTAGTTCGCACCTTTTATGACGGACTGTCCGCCTTCGAACATGCTCAGCAAGAGCCTCCCGACATCGTCATCAGCGACGTGGTAATGCCGAGAATGGACGGCTTAACGCTGGCTGCAAAATTGCGCGAACACTTCCCTCATTGCGGGATCCTCCTGGCTTCCGGAAATGCTTGCTTCGAAGATCTGCTCTCCGATTGGCGGCGGAGAGTTGGCGCGGATGTAGAGATACTCGCCAAACCAGTTCAGCCTGAGGTCATCATCCGCAAACTCGCTGCTCTCGCGGACAACCCCGGCAGCTCCCAAGCCTAGCAGCGAATACTCTCGTAGCTTCCGAATGCCGGGACGCAGGACGGATCGACCGTGGCAACCAACTCCGCTTCGCTCTGAGAGCTTTCCGCGTAAGCGTACTTTTCGCCCTCATACACGCGAATCTCAACCCCCTGCTCGCCGATCGTGAGATAGGTCGGGTTGGCGTCGATCCAGCTTCCGCTGTTGTAGTAATCGATCCCGTTGCGGTTCTGGTGGGTGGCAACGTGCGTATGTCCGCAGAAGATGCGGTCCACGTGTCCGGCGCGGGCGTAGAGGAACGCCCCTTCGGCCACAATCGATTGCATGCGCAGCCAGCGGGTGTTAGTACGGTCGATGAAGCGCGAAATCCGCTTGCGATTGCCTTCCATCTTCTGGAGTTCGTAAAACAAGCGTTCGCCGATGCGGCTGAGGAATTCGTTCTTGCGGCAGAAGGGATGGAACTGGTGTCCATGCACCGCCAGGTGGCGCTTGCCCTCGTACTCCCAGACGTAGCGCTGATAGACCGGCACGCCCACCAGGTGCGACATGATCTGCGAAAGCCCCTGGTCGTGATTTCCCTCCACCCACACCACTTCCACTCGGCGCTTGGGATTGGAAAGCTTGCGGATGCGCGACAGAAACTTCCAGTGATCGCTGGTCAAACGGCGAAAATTCAGGTCGCTGAAGATATCGCCGAGAAGCACCAGCCTGCGGAAATTCGTCTCCGCAATCAGTTCGGCGGCCTCGCGTGCCCGGCTCACTTCGCTGCCCAGGTGCACGTCGGAGAGGATCAGGGTGTCCAGTATCGGCTCTGCCATAGCGTAACCATCTTCAAGGATTGCGGTTACGTGCCCATAAACCACCCATGAATGTTTGGTGAAAGCGGATTGCCAGCAACTCATTCGCTACTAACCAGCATTTGCGACTAAGGTCTACCGGAGGCAGGCTAAGGGTAATCAAATCTGGACCGCAGTGTCGCTTCACTGTTGCTGCATTCACCAAAGATTTACACTGGTGTCATAGCCCAGCAAGCAATCGTGGGCAAGATTGAATCACTATGCTGCGTAGCGCCGACCCACAAACGCCCGCAACTCCGTTTGCCAAACTCGGGAAGCAGATTCCCTGGGCACGTCCTTTCCTCCCCATCCGCCGTCTGGATCGTATCTACGCCGGTGCGCTGGCCCATCCTGAAAAAGGCAACGTCTTTGACGGCATCCTGCGCGAGATGAATGTCGAGTACTCGGTGCGCGAGGGCGAACTCAAGCGCGTGCCTCTCGAAGGCCCTGCCGTGGTATTCGCCAATCATCCCTTTGGCATGCTGGACGGCATCCTGATGGCCTCGCTTCTGCTGCGTCTGCGTCCTGACGTAAAGCTGCTCGCCAACCAGTTGCTCGGCTGCATGCAGGAGCTTTCGCAGCACTGCATCCTGGTCGACAACATGATGGGCGAAGGTCATCAGGAAGCCAACCGCCGCGGTATTCGCGAAGCCCTGGAGTGGGTCAAGCAGGGGCACATGCTGATCGTCTTCCCAGCCGGCGAAGTTGCCTCCTGGAGCCGTCACCACCGCCGCGTGCTTGATCCGCAGTGGAATCGCAACATGGCGCGCATTGCTCGCATGACTGGTGCCAAGAGCATTCCAGCCTTCATCTCCGGCACCAACAGCGTCGGCTTCCATCTGGCGGGAATGATCCATCCCCGCCTCCGAACCCTGTTTTTGCCGCATGAACTGATCAACAAACGCGGTCGCCGCATGGAGATTCGTCTCGGCGCTCCGGTCGAGAGTGAAACCCTCAAAGCCATTCGCGACGACGATAAAGCCATCGATCTGCTGCGCTGGAACAGTTCGCTGCTCGCCCTGCGCGATCGCATCGGGTCGCCGCGCACCAGCTTCTTCCCCGTCCAGTGGCAGCCCAAGTACAACGTCGCTCCAGCGGAGGATCCCACCCTGCTGCTGCGCGAATTGCAGTCGCTGCCCGCCAGTGCATTGCTGGAAACCGCCGGCAAGATGCGCGTCTATGCCCTCAGTTCGCGGCAGGCGCCACGCATTGTGCGCGAGATCGGACGCCTGCGCGAGATCACCTTCCGCGCCACCGGCGAGGGCACCGGGAAGCCCCGCGACCTCGACCGCTTTGACGCCTATTACACTCACCTCGTGCTGTGGAATGACGAGCGCCAGGAGATCGCCGGCGCCTACCGCATCTGCAACGTGCAGAGCGTGCTGCACCGCTATGGCATGCGCGGACTCTACACCGCCAGCCTCTTCCGCTTCCAGCCCAAGTTCTTCGCCAAGGTTGGTCCGGCGCTGGAGTTGGGACGCTCCTTCGTGCATCTCGATTATCAGCGCCAATACGCACCCCTGCTGGTCCTCTGGAAGGGCATTGGCAGTTACCTGGTCCGCCATCCGGAGACCCCGGTGCTCTTCGGTGCCGTCAGCATCAGCGCGGATTACTCCATGGCATCGCGCGAGGTGCTCACCAAATATCTGAGCGCCCATTCGGTGGATGCCGAACTGCTGAAACTCCTGCGCCCCAAGAATCCGCCGCGCGCTCCGGCCGAAAATGTGCAGCAGCCGGAAACCTTCGCCCGCGTCTTCTCCATGGACGACATCTCTGAGTGGATCAGCATGTTTGAGAGTGACGGCAAGGGTGTTCCCGTGCTGGTGCGCCACTACATGAAGCTCGGAGGCAAATTCCTCGGCTTCAACGTCGATGCCAAGTTCTCCAACGTGCTGGACGGCCTTCTGCTGGTGGATCTGCGGGAAGCCAAACCGGAGTTGCTGGCCCGCTATCTTGGCAAGGAAGGCAGCGTCGAATTCCTCCGCTTGCACGACCGCAAATCGGCCCGGCGGGTCGAAGACGAACAGCTCCGCTAGCCCCGTGCCATTTGCCCGGCCCCGGGCAAATGGCGTATCGTTTGCCGTGGTGACGGAACAAACTAAGACAAGGCAGACGAACGCCGCCGTGTTGACCAATAAATGGTGACCCTGGCCGCGGTCGATATCGGCGCCAACTCGGTGCGCTTAAAGATCGCACGGGTGGTGCGCAAGCGCCTCCAGGTGCTGCATGAGGATCGCGAGGTGGTGCGCCTCGGCGAGGCCGTGTTCCGCAGCGGTGCCCTCGATCCGGAGGCCATGGAACTCACGGTCCGCGTCCTGCGGCGCTTTCAGAAGGCAACTCAAACTTACACTGCCGCGAAAGTTCGCGTGGTCGCCACCAGTGCGCTGCGGGACGCCAACAATGCAACGGCCTTTATTCAGTGGGTTCATTCCGCCATCGGCTGGCACGTCGAAGTGGTCAGCGGCGTGGAGGAAGGCCGCCTGATTCACCTGGGTGTGATGGCCAACACCCGCATCGGCGCCGGACGCGTGCTGCTGATTGACCTCGGAGGCGGCAGTTGCGAACTCATCGTCTCCACCAGAGGCCAGATCGAACACATCTACAGCCTGCCGCTCGGAGCCGTGCGCCTCACCCGCGAGTTTCTCCAGCACGATCCGCCGACCGAAACCGAGCTCGATCAGATGCGCAGCTACATCGGAGAAGAGGTCGGGCGGCTGCGGCGCGAGCTGACTGAGCACAAGATCAATCTCACCGTCGCCACCTCCGGCACCCCTGCCGCCCTCAGTGAACTCTGGGCCGCGGGACAGCAGAGCACCACCGCAACCGTGCCGCGTGCCGGCCTGCTCCGGCTCACCAAGAAGCTCGCCACCCTGACCGTCGAACAGCGCCGCGCTCTCCAGGGCATCGGCCCCCGCCGGGCGGAGATCATCGTCGCCGGAGCCCATGTCTTTGCCGACCTGCTCACCGAATTCGATCTGACCAGCTTCCGCTACCTGCCCTACGGTTTACGCGACGGCATTCTGGCCCAGATGGCCGCCGATGATGAAGACATCGGACTCCGTAAGCAGCTCGAGAGCGAGCGCCACAACTCCATTCAGAATCTTGCCGAGCACTACCATGTCGATCAGCGCTTTGCCACTCGGGTCGCGGAGCACGCTCGCCGTCTCTTCAAGCTGCTGATGCCGGTACATCAACTGCCTCCGGAGTACGCCAACCTGCTGCACGCGGCGGCCATGCTCCATGAAGTCGGCTCCTACATCAGCCGCGCCGGACGCCGCCGCCACGCCGCTTACATCCTGGCGCACTCGGAGCTGCTCGGTTTCAATGTGCGGCAGCGGCGCTTCATTGCCGCGATTGCGCGCTATCTCGGCAAATCGAAAATCACTCCCACCAGTCCGTCCGTCCGCGTCCTGGCTCCAGTCGACCGCGTGCTCTTGCCGCGCGCCGTGGTGTTGCTGCGCTTGGCTCGGGCAGCGGAGCAGGGAAGGCGTGGCGCGGTGCTCAACCTTCGCGCCAAGCTCGAAGCCAGGAGTGTCCAGCTCACCATCATGAGCAAGCCCACCGGTGCCGAGCTGGAATTATGGGCGCTCGAAAAGGAGCGCAACTATTTCTTTGAGGTCTTTGGCTGCGAACTGACTTGCGCCGAAGTGTAAGCGCTCTTGACCAGCCGCGGGGTGATCAGCCAGTTGAGCACGCTGCGCTTGGCGCCAACTTCCACCCGGGCTACGCTGCCTTTTTTCATCTCGATCGCGCGCTCGCTCAGGCCGCCGGTCACCAGCAGTGAGAGAAACTGGCTCATATTCGGATTGTGCCCCACTACCATCACGGCTTCCAATTCCCCCAGGTGAAGCAAGAGCTGGCGGAAGCTGTCAAAAGCGGCGCTGGGGTGCAGCGCTGGAGTCGTCTCAATCCGCTGCTCGTAGGCGATTTCATTGCCCACCATCGATGCCGACTGGGTGGCACGCTTCAGCGGGCTGCTCAGGATCAGATCCACGTGCACGTCCAGCGTGTTCAGCAATCTGCCAACATACCGGCACTGCTCAATCCCTTCCTTGTCGAGCGGACGTTTGTCGTCCTGAACTGGGTTGAGCCGCTTCTGTCCGGCATTCGCGTGACGCAGAAAATAAACGTTCATGGTCTATGTTACCTTGGCGCGAGTTGCTTGGCGCGCGGTTTTGCCTTCCGCCGCGGTGGCCGGGGCGGTTCCACCGGAATCGCCGAAATGTCGCGTTTACCCTCGGCGACGTCGATCAGGAATTCCTGCGAACTGAACGGAACGGCCTTCCCCTTCGCGCTGGCGCGAATGTAGCTGCCTCCATGCTGCAGCAGCCGGGCCTTGACGTTATCGGCCAGGTACGCCGCCAGCAGTTCGTTCTTCACCCGATCCCGCAGCAGGGAATCGCGCAGCGGAAATACCACCTCCACCCGCTCATGCAGATTGCGTGGCATCCAGTCGGCGCTGCCCAGATAAATTTCTTCCGCCCCGCCGTTCTGGAAGTAATAGATGCGGCTGTGTTCGAGGAAGCGGCCTACGATGCTGCGCACCCGGATGTGGTCGCTGATGCCGCGAATTCCCGGGTTCAACGAGCAGATGCCGCGCACGATCAAGTCCACCTGTACCCCCGCCTGCGAGGCGCGATAGAGTTCCTGCACCACGTTTTTATCCAGCAGCGAATTTACCTTGGCGATGATGCGCGCCGGTTTGTCGGCGCGGGCGTGGTCGGCTTCCCGGGCAATCAGGTTGGCCACCCGTTCGGCAAGATCCACCGGGGCCACCAGCAGCGGATTGTAGTTCGGCTGCTCCGAGTAAGCGGTAAGAAAGTTGAAGACGTTGTGCACCGCGAAGGTCATCTCCGGGTTCGCCGTCAGCAGACTCAGATCCGTGTAGAACGCGGCAGTCGTCGGATTGTAGTTTCCGGTGCCCAGATGGGCGTAGCGGCGCATCACCCCATCGGCGTCCTTGCGCGCAATCAACGCCAGCTTGCAGTGCGTCTTCAGTCCCACCAGTCCATGGAAGACCTGCACCCCCGCATCTTCCAGTTCGCGAGCCCATTTAATATTGGAGGCTTCGTCGAAGCGCGCCTTCACCTCCACTACCACCGTGACTTCCTTGCTCGCCGCCGCCTGCACCAGGGCCTCCACAATCGGCGAATTATCGTTCGTCCGGTACAACGTCTGCTTGATCGAGAGCACCGCCGGGTCCTGCGCCGCCGCCTCGATGAACGAGACCACGCTGTTATAGCTGTCGAACGGATGGTGCAGCAGTACGTCGCGCTGCCGCAGCGCGGTCCACACATCCCGTGTCCCCTTAGGCAGCGACCACTCGCGCGGCTGAAATGGTTTGAACTTCAGGTCGGGACGATTCACCGCGCTATACAAGTGCATCAGTCGCGAAAGATTCACCGGCCCCTGCATGCGATACACCTGCCAATCGTCCAACTCGAAGACCGTCTGCAAGCGCGAGACGATATCGGCGCTGGCATCGGCGTCAATCTCCAGCCGCACCGCGTCGCCCTTGCGCCGGTTGTGCAACTCCGTGCGCACGGACTCCAGCACGCTGCGCGATTCTTCTTCTTGCAAATAGAGATTGCTGTTACGGGTGATGCGGAATGAGCCTCCGCTCAGAATTTCATAGCCGCGATACATGCGCCCGGCGTGCAACTCCACCAGGTCGGCCAGCGTAATGAAGGAGTCGCCCCGCGCATCGGGCAGTCTCACCAGCCGGGGCAGCGAGCGTGGCACGGTCACCACGCCCATGTAGTTGGTGGCGTTGGCCGCCGAGCGCCGCCGCCGCCGCAGCAGCAGGGCCTGGCACAGCGCCTTGTGAATCACCCGCGGAAACGGATGCGCCGGATCAACCGTCACCGGAGTCAGCAGCGCGTCCAGTTCGTTGCGGCAGTAGTCGTCCACCACCTCGCGTTGCGCGTCGTCCAGATCCGCCAGCGAGTGCACCCGGATGTCATGTTCAGCCAGGGCCGGCAGCAACTCTTCGTTCCAGCACTTGTACTGCGCACTGACAAATTTGTGCGTGGCCTCGGCCACCAGCTCTCTCTCGTCCAGTGGAGTCAGGCCATCGGGACCTGGTTCCACCGCACCTTCTTCCAGGTGTTGCAGCAAGCCCGCAATGCGAATTTCAAAAAACTCGTCCAGGTTGCTAGCCGTGATCGCCAGATACTTCACCCGCTCCAGCAGTGGGTTGCTCTCGTCCTCTGCCTCCTCCAGTACGCGGCGATTGAAAGCCAGCCACGATAGGCTGCGGTTGAGGTAATACTCGGGACTGAGCAGCGAGCGGGCTGGAGCCATAGCCATCCAGTGTACTGCCATACCGCAAATAACTCATGTTACAGATTGGTTACAGGACTGTGAACCCAGATCCACGTGCCCCAAATCTGCCCTCTTTTGGCAAATGTGGGAGGACGTACAGATGGCGTTCGCGTGTACCGGACTTTTTTGGAACTCAGAACTCCACCAGCACTTCCGCTCCCCGCCCGGCCTTCGCCAACTGCGCTGCCGCCCCGCGATTCGACGCAATCTCCACGAACCCCATGCTGTTCAGCAAGCCGAAGAGTTCTCCCGACTGTCCCTCCGCATAGGCATTGCGAAGCCCCGAAACTGTCGCCTGTCCCACCGTCATCCTGATCTTCGCATCGGCCGCAAATAGCGCGGGCGCATTCACCGGCGTCAAATTCGTGATCAGGTTGCCGAACTTATCCACCTTCAGCACCGCGCCCTTCAGTGTATGCTCGGCCACCAGCTTCGGCTTCGGCAGCGTGAAGCGCACAAAGTCCGTGATCTCGTCGCCAAATTTCTCCGCCTCCACTCCCTTGCTCAGCCATCCCGCGCAGGGAGCGAAGATATCGCGTCCGTGGAAGGTGTTGCTCAGCGGTTGCAAAAAGTAGTGTTCGGCGGTGATGTGCCGCACCGAAACCCGCTCTTCCTGCTCCATCATCAGCGAGAGCACGCCGTTGTCCGGCGCGATAAAGTAATGCTTAGAAGTCGCCACCAGCAGCGGCCTCCGTGCCGACCCCACGCCCGGATCGACCACCACCATATGAATCGTGTCGGTGGGAAAATAGCGGTATGCCTGCGCAATCGTCAATGCCCCGTCCAGCACATCGAACGAGTTCACCGCATTGCACAGATCCACCACCTGGGCCGCCGGGTTCACGCCCAGAATCACTCCCCGCATCGTCCCCGCAAAGTGATCCGTGCTGCCGAAGTCCGTCGTAAGTGTGATAATGCGTGTCGCCGCCAACTCTTCCTCCTCGCGGCACATCACCTTTCGCCGCGTTCTTTTCCGCTCGCATGATTCTGTCACGAAATTGTTACGCCCGCCCCATATTTGCCGGAGTTAGCAAATTGGCAGAGAGGTTGGTGCCCCATCTTTGCCGTAGTTGGCAAATGTGGGTCAGTTGACTTGCCCCACAGCCTCCTCCCGCTCGCGATGCTAAAATCCATTACCACGGTCCCTGCCGTCCCCGCGAGCCTTTGCCCAGGAGCGAGAGAGTTTTGTTCACCTTCGTGCTGATGCGGATCATCGCCGTGATCCTGCTAGTTGCGGCCAATGCCTTCTTCGCCGCCGGCGAGTACGCCCTGGTCAGCATTCGTGACACCCGGCTCCAGCAACTTATCGACGAAGGCCGCATCGGCGCGCGCACCATCCGCAAACTCCACAATAAGCTGGATGAAGTTCTCAACGGTATTCAGATCGGCGTTACCATGGCCAGCCTCGCGCTCGGCTGGATCGGCGAAGAGTCCCTGGCCCGCGTTCTCGAAGTCCCCTTCGCGCGTCTGCCCCACGCCGTCTTCTACGCCCATGCGCTGGCCACCATCGTCGCCTTTGCCACCATCACCTACCTCCACGTCATCCTCGGTGAGGTCGTTCCCAAATCCATCGCCCTCCAGAATACCGAGCAGGTTGCGTTGGCCGTCGCCGCCCCGCTTGATTTCTTTGTTACCGTCTTCAGTCCAGTCACCCGCGCCATGGCCGCGTCTTCGCGCTGGGTCCTGCACGCCTTCGGATGGAGCCACATTCGCGAAGGCGGCGTGCACACTCCCGAAGAGCTCAAACTCAGTGTCACAGCCTCGCATCGCTACGGCCTCATCAGTGCCTTGCAGCAGGAGTTGTTGCACCGCGCGCTCGATCTGGAGACCATCACCGCTCGCGAGATCATGGTTCCGCGTCCTGATATTTTTTCTCTTCCCAGCGACATGCCGCTCGAGGAAGCCGTCGCCAAAGTCATCGAGGAGCAGCACTCCCGTGTCCCCGTCTACGATGTCGCCCGCGGCCCGGAAGCCATCATCGGCGTCCTCTACTCCAAGGACCTGATGCGCTGGATGCAATTTCGCATCAAGCGTTCGCAGTCCTCGTCCGAGCCCCTGCCGGCGCTGCCCACCCTAGCCGTCCGCCACATCATGCGCGATGTCCTGGTCGTCCCCGAAACCAAGCCGCTCCCCGATCTCCTCGACGAATTCAAAACCCGCCGCCGTCATCTCGCCGTGGTTGTCGATGAGTTCGGCTCCACCGTCGGCGTCGTCACCGTCGAGGATGTCCTTGAGCAACTCGTCGGTGAGATTGAAGATGAGTTCGATGTCGTTACCCACGCCGGTCACCGCGATCCCGCTTCGCTGGTGCTCGACGCAGGCCTCAACATCCGCGATCTCGAATCCCAGTACCATCTCCATCTGCCCCGCGACCATGGCTTTGAAACCCTCGCCGGATTCGTCGTCGAAAAATTGCAGCGCATCCCCAAGCCCGGCGACTCGTTCCTCTACCAGAAGCGCCGCTACACCGTGTTGGAGATGGAAGGCCGCCGGGTCGGAGCCGTCAAAGTCGATCTCATTCCCGATTCTTCCGCCGCTGATTCCGACGCCTCTGGTCCCAACGCCTCCAGCCCAAGCGGAAAGTCCGAAGCATGATCCGCTACCTCTTTACCCGCCTCGCCTACATGTTGCCGGTCATCTGGCTCGTCGTCAGCGTGGTCTTTCTGCTCATCCACCTCGTCCCCGGGGACCCCATCCAGGCCATGCTCGGCGAAGGCGCCGCCGGTGCCGATATCCAGGCGGCGCGCCATGCCTACGGCCTCGACGTTCCTCTCGGCACCCAGTACGTCCACTATTGGGACGGCGTTCTCCATGGCGACCTCGGCCGCTCCCTGCGCCTCGACAAACCGGTCCGCGATCTGGTCGCCCAGGCCTATCCCGCCACCCTTGCGCTGACCCTCGCCGCGCTCGCGTTCGCCATCCTGCTCTCCATTCCCGCCGGCGTGCGCTCGGCCACCCGCCGCAACCACTGGGACGACCGCGCCCTCAGCTTTGTCAGTCTGCTCGGCCTGTCGTTCCCCAACTTCGCCCTCGGACCCATCCTCGTTCTGATCTTTGCCATTCGCTTCGATTGGCTCCCGGTCTCCGGCGCCGGAAGCTGGCGCAGCCTCGTCCTTCCCGCCGTCACCATGGGAGGCTCGCTCGCTGCTATCCTCACCCGCATGGTGCGCACCAGCATGTTGGAGGAGTTAGGCCAGGACTACATCCGTACCGCCCGCGCCAAGGGTCTCAGCGAGCGTGCCGTCGTCTATCGTCATGCGCTGCGCAACGCTCTCATCCCGGTCGTCACCGTCATCGGACTGCAATTCGGCGCGCTCCTCGCCGGGACCATCGTCACCGAAACCATCTTCGCCTGGCCCGGCATCGGACGCCTCACCATCAGCGCCATCAGCAATCGCGATTACGCCCTTGTCCAGGGATGCCTGCTCTGCATCGGCCTCACCTACGTCGCCGTCAACTTCCTCACCGACCTCGTCTACTCCGCCCTCAATCCCCGGATCAGACAATGACGATCCGCCAATGATCTAGTTTGAGATCCGTGTATTCTTGAGAGGTTCGCGCCGAGCGCAGCGAAGTTCGAGAGGCGTGCGAGGTGTCATCCTGCGCTAAAGTTTGAGAGGTGTCATTCTGGGTTCTTAAGGTGTCATCCTGAGCAAAGCGAAGGACCCCTACCCCGCCCAAGCTAGCCACGCAGCATCAAGCTTTTCAACCTGCGAAGGATTTCCCTGGCTTTCGCTCGTCTTTCATGAAGGGACAGACAGGTGGCCCATATTTGCCCGCTGATGGCAAATGTGGGAACAATGCCAACATTGAGCCCAGGAGATCCTCCCTTGTCTAGCGCTGCCAAACTCGCGCGCGTTCTCTCCCGCAACCCGCTGGCGCTCTTCGGAGTATTCCTCATCTTCCTGTTTATCTTCTGCGCCTTCTTCGGCCCCGCCGTCGCCCCGCGCGATCCCGCCTTCATCGATCTCGCCGTCCGTCTCCAGCCGCCGTCGTGGCAGCACCTGTTCGGTACGGACGAGCTGGGCCGCGACATTCTCTCCCGCATCCTCTACGGCGCCCGCATCTCGATGATCGTCGGCACCTCGGTCGTCGCCGGATCGCTACTGCTCGGCACCCTGTTCGGCTCGCTCGCCGGATACTACGGTGGCCGCCTCGACCGCTTCATCAACGTCATCGTGATGAACGCTTTTCTTTCCTTCCCCGGAATCCTGCTGGCAATCGCCTTCGTCGCCTTCCTCGGCCCCGGTCTCTGGAACCTGATCCTCGCCCTGGTCATCGGCGGATGGGTCGGCTATGCCCGCCTCGTCCGTGCCCAGGTGCTCGCCGCCCGCGAGCGTGAGTATGTCGAAGCCGCCCGTGCCCTCGGGGCCGGAGATTGGCGCATCCTCACCCGCCACATTCTTCCCAACATCATGCAGCCGGTCATCGTGCAGGCCGCCATCGGAATGGCCGGAGCCATTCTCGCCGAAGGCACCATGAGCTTCCTCGGCCTCGGTGTTCCGCCGCCGGTGCCAAGCTGGGGAGCCATGTTGAACGATGGTCGCTCCCACCTTTTCGATTCCCCCCACGTCATCCTCTTTCCTGCCGCCGCCGTCATGCTCGCTGTCCTCGCCTTCAACTTCGTCGGCGACGCCATGCGCGACTACCTCGATCCCCGCTCCCGCATCGAAGCCGGCCTTTGATTCTGGTCAGCACGTAATCCCTCGGTTATAATTTGCATTTTTGTGAGGTCATCAATGAGATTCCAGACGAAGATCGTTCAAGTCGCAGTGTTCATGTGTCTTAGTCTGTGTGTCATTCTCGCGGAGGACATCAAGCGCGAAGAAGCGGACAACCTCCTCCGGCGAGCGCAGGAGGCGTCGTGTACTATGGGCGCGTCTCATCCCCCATATGAAGAGTCGGGAACTCTAACATTTCTTGGGCTCGTCAAAGGCGACCCGAAAGGGACACTCCGCAAGCAATGGGCGGATCAGGACAATTTCATTGAGGAAATCCGCGAAGGGGACTATCAGCAGCTTGTAATCAGGAAGGACGGAAAGCGGTACCGCCACCAGAATGCAACGTTTACGCCGCTGAGGATAACGCAGTTGTGGCACCTAATGCCCCCATGCTGCGTTCGGTTAACTAGTGACGATATCGTTCGAAAACTCAAGAATCGGAGGGTCGGAGACCGCGACGCCCGCTGCATTGAGTATGACACGATTCAGGGCCATGGCAAGGCTTCACACGAGGTGTGCATCGACAAGGCCACCGCGACGACGCTGTCCTACGGCATCACTTATGGCAACGGAGACGAGTACGAGTATCTCTGGAATAATTACGGTTTGTTCGACGGCAAATTGCTTCCGCATCACGCCGAGTTGAATTTGAGAGAGCTGGGAGTCGATTTTAGCCACAAGATAATCGACGCCAATTTTGATTACATCAGCGCAAGTCTAACTCCAGCCTCAATCGTTGTGCCCGACGGAATGCAGCAAGAACCTGTGTGCCGGACAAAAGTTCCGCCTTCGCTAAAGAGCGCGCCTGACCCTAGCTTTCCAGTAGACGTACCCCGGCACAATACTAAAGTGGTGCTGAGGGTCATTTTGGGACCCGACGGGATGACTCACGACTCTCAAATCCTCCAGACAGGAGGACGCGGCTACGACGAAGCGGCACAAGAAGCCGTGAGGCGATGGATGTATATGCCTGAGTTATGCGACGGACAGCCGCAAGAGACTCAGCTAAATGTCGAAGTCGATTTTCGTCTGAGATAGAGCTAGAACTCCCTTCGGCGGAACCGCGAACCTTCCCTCTTACTGATCGTCTCTCCGCTTCAGGGTCGGCCGGTCGTCGGCGCTCTTCGTCGTGCCGTCATCTGAACTGCTCGTACTATCGCCCTGGCTGGTCGAAGCCCGGCGCAGGCTCGGTCCCTTGTCTTTCCCCTGATCCACCTTGCGGCGATTTTCCAGTGCCGCCAGCCGCGCCTTCACGTCCTGGAACTCCGAGGTATCCACTACGTACTGCGGTTTGGACGGCAGAATCGTGGCAATCTCATGTTGCGTATGCTCCATGCGCTCCGGAGTCGGCGGATGCGTCTCAAACGCCTTGGCTACGAATCCCGGCTTCTTCTTCTCCAGTGCCTGAATCTTCTCGAAGAACTGCGGAAACGCCTGCGGGTCGTATCCGCTGGCATACAGATACTGCACCCCAAGATAATCCGCCTGAGCCTCAAAATTGCGCTGGAACTTCATGAACGTCAGCGGCACGCCGATCCCGGCTGCCTCATAAATCCCATAGCCAATGCCGCCGCCCACAAAGATCAGCGGGATCGTTGCCAGATTCGCCAGGTTGCCCCGGGTCTGTTGCCGTGCCGCGTGGCAGGCCGCCACGTGGCCAATCTCGTGAGCCATCACTCCTGCCAGCTCCGCTTCGTTGTCCGCCGCCAGAATCAGCCCGGTCTGCACGTAGAAGTAGCCTCCCGGCAGCGCGAACGCGTTCACCGTATCGTCGTCCAGCACCTTCACCGTAAACGGAACCTTTGCATCTGAGTTGCGCACAATGTTCTGCGCCAGCCGGTTGATGTACTCGTTCACCACCGGATCGTTGACCACCTTCGCGCTCTGCTCCACCTGCATCGCAAAGCCCTTCCCCATGGCCACTTGTTTTTCCAGCGAATACCAGTTCCCCAGCCCCTTGTTGCATCCCACGTTGCGATTCCCAATCGCGTTCACGTCGTCGGTCTTGCCGTCGTGCGGAAAGTCCAACTCGTTCTTCTCCGGCTTGGCGGCGGTGTCGGTTTTGTTCTGTGAGTCCTGCGCCAGTCCGTAAGAGGCTAGCGTAAGAGCCATCGTGAGCAGCAGTGCGAATCTGGTTTTCATCATCGGGGCCTTCAAGGCGGTACTAGCCGTACCCATATTAGAACTTCCCTGGCCTCAGGGGTTGCACAAAACTTCTTGCGCAATCTTCCGTCTTTGCTGAATTTGCCACCAGCCCAACTAAGTAGAACCCAGTATGCCGCTCCGGCCAATCCCGCCCTTCCCGTACCGCCTTTGCAACTTCTCCACATTTGTCCCTGATTTCTCTCCGCTTTTCTGCGTTATACTGCCGAAAGTTCGAGCTTTCCAGGTTCGAGACGTTTTCGAGGAATTATTCATGGCTTCCATGGCTGAGGGCCAGCTCGCTTTTGAAGGTACCGCCGGCGATTTTCATCTGCTGGAGGAAAAGATTTATCGCACCATCGAACTGCTCAAAACCGCGCGCACTCAAAAAGCCGCCGCCGAGCAGGAAATCGTAACCATGCGCGAAATGCTCGACGCTCAGGCGGCCGAGACCGAGGCGGTCCGTAAGGAACTTCACGCCCTGCAGCAGGAGCGCGCCGCGGTGCGCTCCCGTGTTGAAAAACTGCTCGGCGACGTGGACGCAATCCTCGAACAGTAGTCATCGAATGCGAGTCGAGCGCAGTAATGCTCGAAGTTTCGACGAGGGTCAGCGTAGTAGGGATGAATTAAAAGCATTACCAGCTACTATCGGGTACTAGCGGGTGCCCCATATTTGCCGTAGTTGGCAAATGTGGGGTAGTTGAATTTACTGTTGCATTCCTATGCCGGTAGCACTGCGAGATTTCAACCAGCAATCGATTGCGATTGCAAGCCAAGTGAGGCAGCCAGATGGCCGAAGAGAACGACAGCATTCGCGTGGAGATCTACGACGAAACGTACAATCTGCGCGGTTCTGACCCGGCTTACATCCAGCGCCTCGCCGACGTTGTCGATGCCAAGATGCGCGCCGTCGCCCAGCACACCAGCACCGTGGACTCGCTGCGCGTCGCCGTTCTCGCCGCCCTCAATCTCGCCGACGACTACTATCAACTCAAGCGTAAGTATGAGGGCATTGAAAGCCACCTCGGCCGCGCCCTCGACTCCGCTCTCAACGAAGCCCTCGCCGAGACCCGCCGCGCCGGCTGAGTCTGATTTAGCTCCGCTGTCACTCGATTCCTCGTCTTTCACGCACCTGCGACACCGGACGATATCACACCGGTGCAGTTCACTAGTCACAGACTCATCACTTCAATTCATATTCAAATGAATCACAATTCATGTAAGGAGGCCTCATGCCCCCCAAGGCCCGGTTCTCAAACGAGTTCTGTTCGCGGCGGCTCAAAGCCATTGCCGACACCACCCGCTGGTCGGTTCTGATCCAGCTTATGGATGCGCCCAAGACCGTGGCCGAGCTGAATGTCGAACTCAGCCTGGATCTGACCTTGCTTTCTCATCATTTGAAGACCCTGCGTGACGAGGGCTTTGTGGAAAGCACTCCCGAGGGAAAGAATCGTCGTTACCGCCTCTCCCGCAACGTGCAGCCGGATTCCTCCGGTCGCGTCCTCGATCTTGGCTGCTGCAAGCTGGAATTGCGGGCCCAATGAGTGAATATTCACTTTCCCGGCGTGCCGCCGCCGAGGCGGTAGGAACCGCATTACTCGTGGCCACCGTGGTTGGCTCCGGCATCATGGGCGAGCGGCTGGCCAACGGAAACGTCGCGATTGCATTGTTGGCGAACACGGTTGCGACCGGCGCTGCACTCCTCACCTTGATCCTCACCTTCGGCCCCATCTCCGGAGCCCATTTCAATCCGGCGGTAACCCTGGCCGATGCCGTGGAGAACGGAACCGCATGGCCGGATGTACCTGCGTACCTCGGCGCTCAGTTTGCCGGCGGGATTGCCGGTACCATCGTTGCCCACTTGATGTTCGGCCTGCCCTGGTACTCGTTGTCGACCCATGTCCGCCACGGACGAGCCCAGGTATTCAGCGAATTCGTGGCCACCTTCGGCCTGCTGTCCGTCATCTGGGGCTGCTCACGCCTGCGCTCGGCGGCGACCCCCTATGCCGTGGCCAGCTACATTGTGGCGGCGTACTGGTTTACCGCTTCCACTTCATTTGCCAATCCGGCCGTGGCCTTGGCCCGGTCGATCTCCAATACCTTTGCCGGAATCCGCCCCATCGATGTTCCGCCCTTCATCCTCGCGCAGCTCGCTGGCGCCTTGTGCGCCACCGTCCTCTTCCGTTGGCTGGCTCCCGAGCCGCTAAACTCCTGATTCCTGTCCTTTTGTTTTCGCTGCTCATTATCAAATCTTTACAGTTCCCCTGCGCAACTATGGGTCTAGTATCGGGTTCAACGGAACGGTGCCCCGAATATCGGACACCTCTTACGCCGCACCGTCGAGACTCTCTGCTCGCGGCAGTGCAACGTAAGGGTTCCAGAGGAGGTCTGTGTATGTCACGCATTCGAATTTTCCGGACGATCGCCTTCCTGGCGCTCGCCGCTTGCCTGATGCTGATTGTTCCCACCCCGGCTTCCGCGCGCGTCGGCATCGGTATCGGCTTTTATGGCGGTTATTACGGACCTTTCTATCCCTACGGACCATGGGGATATCCCTACGGACCCTACGCCGATGGACCTTACGGTTACGGTCCTGATGGTTACGGTTACGGCCCCTATGGGCGTCCATCCGGGGAAGTGCACATCAAGAGTCCTAACGGCGACGCGCAGATCTTCATCAACGGCTCATTCGCCGGGCGCGCCCGTGACGTGAAGCACATTTACTTGGCTCCCGGTACCTACACCGTCGAGCAACGCATCGGGAGTGACGTCCAGAGGGAACGCATCTACGTCCTAGCCAATCGCAACGTGACCGTGGAATTCGCCAAGCCCGGAACTGCCAAGGCTGTTCCTGGGGTTGCGCCTAACGCCCTGCCGAATCCTAGCGCTCCGCCGTACTCATCGCCGAACCCCCGTCCACCTATGCCGGAAGCCCAACCGCGAGCCAATCCGCAGGCCATGCCTCCGCCTCCACCGCCGCCGCCTGACGCGGACACGACTCAGCAGCCTGCTCCGCCGCCGGAGGCCAGACAGTAATGAAACCACTCTTCGCCATCGCCTTGTCCCTCTGTTTGACCCCGGCTTTTGCGCAGTACGCGCCGCCGCCACCTCCGGACCCGCAACAAAGTCCGGACGCGCAACAAAGTCCGGAAGCACAGCCCGCGCCTGCTCCGCCATCGGCTACCGCGCCGAACTCCGCCCCGCGTCCCGAACGGCGGCGGCTTGAGCGGCCGTCCGGAATCACTCCCCGCGTCGATGCAGCGGCCTATCCGGTCTCTCGTCGGCTGTCACAGTTTTCGCTCGGGGCTCAACTGCTCTCCACCAAAGAGCTCGAGCGCAGATTAAGCACGCCTCTCGGCAAGCGTTATGTGGTCGTTGAGGTGGGTGTCTTTCCTGCCGGCTCACAACACGTCAATTTCCGCCCCGTAGACTTCACCCTGCGGGTGGGTTCGGAAAACCAGGGGTTCTTCGCCTCCACACCCGAGGACATCGCCGCCGACCTCACCGGCGAAGCACCGAGGACTGCGGTCCGTCCCGCCATGGGCGTCGGAGTTGGCCCCTGGGGTCCCACCGTCGGCGTCGGCGTAGGAGCCTATCCGTATCCTCCACGGACAGGTGTGCGTAGAGACAGTCGCGTCATCGAAGAAGAACTCCGTGACAAATCGCTTCCCGAATGGAATCTGACTCAGCCCGTTGCCGGATACCTCTACTTCCCCGTTACTCCGAAGCGTGGCGCGCACTACACACTCGATCTCACTTGGAACGGCGAGACCGTCTCCCTCGCACTCCCTGATCCGAAAAAATGATCGGGGCGAATGCTGTGCTTCTAAATCGGGCGGGCCACCATGGCCCGCTTTTACTTACCTGTAACCGGTTGGCACAACGCTAATCCCCAACCAGTCAATCGTTCCATTGCCCGCGTAACCATTATCCAATCAGTAATTTTGCCTCCGGCAACATTCACTCTCGGGTTAATCGTTGTCTTCGCTACGGCTATTCCTCCTCCGACCCCGGTGCTGCGTCCCAGGCGTGACCAAAGATCGAAAAAGCCTGTTTCTCCGCGTGCTTCGGCAGAAAAGTGACTCGCGTCGGCTTCTTCTCCCAAGTTGGCGCATCGCACTCGGAATCCGGCATCTCACCCTGTCCCGCCGTTCCCATCTCTTTTTTGAGTACCGGTTTTTTGCGTCCCAGTTGCATCACCACGGCGCTCAACTGTTCGCCGTTGTCGCTCACTCCGCAGTACGCAACATAGTCGCGGAACCAGCTTGCGACCGAATAGAACGGATCGAACTCATACAAGGAAAGCTGCGAAACCCGCGCCGTAAGCCGGTCCACCATGAGCCATCCGCCCCGCTCCCAAACCCAGCTCGGACCTTTGTTTTCATCGGTAGGAAGATTGTTGTTCAACCGGTAGGCGCGCCGCACCACGAAGAGCCGGTCGGTCACCTCATGCATTTCTCCGGTTACAAACTCCTTCAACTTCGTATCTGCATACAGTGCCCGCACCTTCATTGGCGCGGCGTGATCTTCGTCTGGGCCCAGGTAGAGTCTCACCACCATGGTCTTTCCGAAGCTGATAACATGCACCTTCGGCTTACTGGCGGCCATCGCCGCCAGCGGCGAAAGTACGAGCAGGACGAGCAGAGTAGAGCGGAGTTGTCGAAACATAGCAACCAACCTAGCGCTGCTTTGCTTTTTTCGCAATTGTCTTTCGTCTCCGTACAACCATATGCAGCAATTCAGTGCTCATATGCTTAAATGGCAGAGTCGGCCCGGCCCCGTTCCCAGCATATCCTCGTGGTGGACGATCATCTTGATAACACTCTGCTCATGCGCGAACTCCTCACTCGCCAGGGCTACAAGGTTTCCATCGCTGAAAGCGCCATCGACGCCGAAGAAATTATGCGTCAGACTCCGCCCGATCTGGTGCTGCTTGACGTCATCATGCCCGGAAAGAGCGGATACGAGATCTGTCGTGAGTGGAAGGACTCGCCCGAAACTCGGCTGATTCCGGTCGTCATGATTACCGGGCTCAGCGACCTCGAGGATAAGATTCGCGGCATTGAAGCTGGGGCCGACGACTTCCTGAATAAGCCAATCTTTCCCGTTGAGTTGTTTGCCCGGGTCGCCTCGCTGCTGCGGGTCAAGGAATACACCGACGAGTTGGAAAATGCCGACACGGTGCTGTGCACCCTCGGCCGAAGCGTAGAGTCGCGAGATCCCTATACCGAAGGCCATTGCGAGCGCCTTGCCGAATATGCCAGCGCCCTCGGACGCTTCATGGGCTTGGGCGAAGAGGAGCAACTCGCCCTCCGTCGCGGTGGCTATCTGCATGACCTGGGAAAGATTGCCATCTCTGATGAGATTCTGAAGAAACACGGCCTGCTGTCGCCCGATGAATGGCGCCTGATGCAACAACATCCGTTGATCGGGGAAAATATCTGCAAGCCCTTGCGATCGTTGCGCATGGTGCTGCCCATTATTCGCCACCATCACGAGCACTGGAACGGTACCGGTTATCCGGATGCTCTGGTGGGCGAGGCGATCCCTTTACTCGCGCGCGTATTACAGGTTGTGGACGTGTACGATGCCTTACGTACCGAACGCCCGTACAAGTCCGCGCACTCGCATCAGCAGGCGCAGGAAACGATGCGCGCCGAAGCCGACAGCGGCCTCTGGGATGCGGTGATTGTGGACGAGTTTTTCTCCATGCTGGCGTTGCGCAAGGACGCAGCTTAGACAGAGCTGTTTTCGCTAGTCCGGCGCTGACATCTCTATTACAATCAAGATGCGTCCAACGGTCATGTCATTGCTTTATTCCATCATCCTGCCTGCCTTTAACGAGAGCTCGCGCATCGGTCCGAGCCTGGAAAAAGCGCTGGCCTTTGTTCGCGAACAGCACTGGAACGTCGAGATCATCGTCGTCAACGATGGCTCTCGTGACGATACTGCCGACATCGTCAGACAGATGATGCTGCATGCGCCGGAAATCCGGTTGCTGGAGAATCCAGGAAATCGCGGCAAGGGTTACAGCGTGCGCAATGGAATGCTGAATGCGCGCGGCGATATCCTCCTGTTCAGCGATGCCGATTTTTCCTCGCCAATCTATGAATCCATCAAACTGATCGCCGCCATCGAGCAGGGCGCAGATCTCGCTTTTGGTTCACGCTGGCTGCTTGCGGAATCGCAAACCAAGCGTCAGTCGCGGCTGCGTCAGTTCGTGGGACGCGCCTACAATCTGCTGCTGCGTCTGCTGCTCGGATTGCCTTATAAAGATACCCAGTGCGGATTTAAGGCCTGCACCCGCCGGGCGGCCGAAGTCATCTTCACCCGTCAGCAGATCGAAGGTTGGGGCTTCGATCCCGAACTGCTATTCATCGCCCGCAAGTTCGGCCTGAAAATGACTGAGGTTTCAGTCGAGTGGGCCAACGATGACCGTTCCAAGATCAATCCCATCGTCGACGGCGTCAAGATGTTTTATGAGCTGCTGACGATTCGCTTTTCCAGCCTGTCGGGCAGATATGAGCGCCCCAGGTTTCAATTCCTCGCATCGACTCCGGGAACCGTTTTGGTGGACGGCAATCGTCCGGCTTAACGAGCTGCCATGAGAGCTCACGTCTCGTGAACCTGATCATTTCATCATTCAATGCAAGAATAATTGAGAGGGAATTGTGAAGCCAATCAGGAGGCTACCGCCTCCCGGGTTATTCGTTCCTGTGGCGCAGCCGCAGCAGCGCGTTTCGGTACCGATGCCTCAATCCTAACCAGGTGAACCTCACCGGAGTTGCTGAGCTCGATGGTCATGGTTGCCGCACACCGCTCACAGAGCCAGAAGTGTTCCATGGGGTGCACCTTGCAACCCACCGAGGCAATGATTTCTTTGCTCGCCAACGCCCGCTTTCGGCATGCTTCACCGAAGTCGATGCGGAACAAACGACCCTGCCCAAAGTATTGAAAGATTGCGGAACAGCCTGGGTTGAGACACTTCGACAACATCGTGAACCTCGCTCACGCACACATGTGCGGCACAACGCTGGAAAGGTAGTGGTTTAAGGAGTGCGCTCGCATTTGTTGAGATGCGACGCAATACAATCCTGGTTGCAGTAGTAACCTACAATTAATTTCGAACGGATGTTCCATCCTGCCCATCATTTAGCAATTATTCAAACCCACAAAAGGAACGGAATAGGAGCAGGTTCATTCCGGAGATTCAGGAGAATATTGAATCTCTTCGTGGCTTATCGTCAGACCAACGTGCTGGGACTTCTTTCTGGCTTAACTCCCCGGCATGCATGCTGTTGCTCCCTTTGAACTGGACAGCGCGTCAGCGTGCATCGTTGCGATCACAGGCGCGAGAGGACCTCACGCTGGACTCATCCGGCGAGCCTCCAGTATCAGAGCTTCCGCTCCCCCCACTCAAAACAAACTCACCGAGGCTCGGCCCCTGAGGATGGAGAAACTGATTCCTTAAAGATATGGCCTGGTTTCATGATGGCATTTCTTTGGAGCGAAGTGCGGCTCGGTGACCTTTTGTCTGCCCGTGACCTCGGCATCTGGGGGTACGTTTCAATGGCGTTAATAATGTCCGAACGTGAGTTTCTGATTGACTTGAGAGCTGAAATCAGACTACGATTGCGCCTAAGTTACCCTATCGAAAAACATCCCCCGCGGTATTGCATAATCAGGGCTCCTGTAACCAACAGTAGAAGCCGCCTGAGCGGCTGGGCAGTTCTCCAGTTTTAGCTTGCGTTTCCAACGCAACTAAGCTGATGCAACAACAAAATCGCGCAGTACTGGAGTACGGCGCCGCATTGCAACCGATGCGACCAGACTTGAGTTCCACAGGGAAACTTACCTGAGCCGACGTTGCAAACCGGGCTTTGCCGAAACGAGCAGGTTGGATGAGCGATTCACATCATAAGGGATGAAACGGCCCCGCGGTAGCCATCGATGCGACCGTACGTGGGCCCAATGCTATACGGGAGAGTTCAAGCTATGAAGACTGCTGATGGTTCATTCTCCAAGCTGTCAATCACCACTTTCATTTTAGTGGGTCTTGTGGCGTTCGGCATTCCGATGTGGGGACAGGAAGCGCCGCCTCCGACCGCGGTTGGCAATGTGCAGGTCCATGGCCTGCCGGAGGATTGGACGCATCATCACGTTGTCTTCTCCAATCCGGGTACCGAGCAAGAGGCAATCGAGGCTGGTGCGCACGAAAAGTGGCTGACCATCGTCAATGACCGGCGCTATGTCCTTCAACAGTTGAAGCGGAACCTTCCGGCGCAAGGTCCGGCAGCCGACGATATCGCCCGGATCGGCCGAACCAGCGAGGCGCTCCGGTCCAACGAGATCCAGCAGATTGCCCCAGCTCTGGCAGCCAAGGGCACGATGGTACCGTCTAAGAATCCGGCTCCAAAGCCGACGACCAAGCCCCAGGGCGACTGGAATACCTATCTTGGCGGCACCACCGGCGCAGGGATCAATCCGACCATGTACCCGGCCAAGTACACCTGGAATATCAATGCCACTCCGAACTGTGCCAATGACTTCTTGGTGGTACCGGTAAATCAGCCGGCCGTTTCTGGGGCGAATGCCACCGGTTCAATAACGCTCTCCAACAGTTGCGCCACTGCAACGAGCCAGGGCGTCACCATCAATGGGATAGCTCTGAATGTGGCATCGGGCGCGTCAGGCTCCTCTGCCACGTTCACGTTTACTGGCGAACCCAGCGGTGGTGACACGGTAACGATCGGTAGTGTCACCTATACTTGGGAAACGACCTGCGGCTCCACATCCAACTGCATATCGAGGTCCAGCTACACAGGCACAGACGCGAGCAACCTAGTCAACGCGATCGGCGGCACCTGTGGGGGGACCGGAACATGTACGGCGGACACAAACTTCACCGCAGTCCGATCCCAAAACGGCACTTATCCTTTTGACTACGTCGTTACCGTTACAGCCAAGTGCCTCGGCCCCAGCAGCTTTTCTGCCTCCTACACTCCCACTGGCAACAGCCGCATAACTGTATCGACCGTCGCTGTGGGCAGCGGAGGCACTGCCTCCGGAACGACCTTTGCCTTGGGGAGCACGGATATCGCTACCGCCAGCAACTTGGCTACAGTAATCACCAACCAGACATCCAGCACCCTGGTAACCGCGGCAACTGGTGGCACAAATGTCATCACCCTCACCCCCAACTCTGGCGGGGCGGCAGGGGACGGAACCCTATCCTCAAGCTTCAACAGCGGCGTTACGGTGTCTGGTATCACCGGTGGTGTCGACGGCCAGGCTACGCTCCTCGCCTTCAATAATCTTTACGCAGGCGCGGCCGTTGCGGCCACCCAGGTTGGCACCGTCTCCAGCAATGGAGCCACCGGCGGCTCCATTACGATCGGTTCTACAACTTTGACGGCCAGCGCGCCCACACAGGCCACGGGGCTCGTAACGATCTCAATTAATCCAACAAACACTCAAGACGTATATATCCAGATTGACGGCAAGACGGCCGATGAGTATGCGTTCCACGACAGTCTCGCCGACTGTGGAAGTGCAAAATGCGTGCTAATCGGGGCCACCGCTACTGCTTCTGCGACTAACTTGGCGAACGCCATTATGGGTAGCTGTTTGAATCTGTGCACTGCTGCCGACCCCTACGTCACTGCGACCAGCAATGGTGCTGTCGTCACTCTCAAGGCAATTACTGCGGGTACTAGCGGCAATAGCATAGGGCTTGCGGCCCTCAATAATACTCGCGGGGACCTCACAGTCAGCGGCGCGGATCTCGGCACTGGTACGGGAACTGTAGCGGGTTCGTGGGGCACCACCGCGGGCACGCAGTTTGCCTATTATTCATCGACCGGTACGCTACTTACCGCCGCTCAGCTTGCCGCAAATATCGAATCGGCGATCAACACCAACACAGCTACTGACGGCGTCACTGCCACTCTGAGTGGCGCGGTGATTACAATCGCCGCCAACGCCGCGGGAGCTAACGGCACTTCACTATCGGCAAGTCTGCCGGGATTCGCGTGGGGCGGCTCGACGCTGGTCGGCGGCACGGCTGCCGGTTCGTGCACAGGTCCGACTGTGATGTGGGCATACAACGCCAGCAGCGGGACCACTGGTTCGAAGATGCTGGGCTCTCCCATTCTGTCATTCGATGGCACCAAGGTCGCCTTTATCGAAAGCGTCTCGAATGGGACCTCCTCCGAATCCGTTCTGCACATCCTGCGCCCGAAGAGTGCCGACGGAACGCTAGGCGGTCCTGCGGTACCGCCTACCTCAACTTCGACGGGGTCTACCTACACGACGTGCCTCGCCGGAACTACCTCCTGCATGTTTAACTTGGTGTTGAGCACAGGAAGCGGCACGACCGACACCTATTCACCACCTTTCTATTTTTACAATACAGATACCCTGTGGGTGGGCAATGACGCTGGTGTGCTCTACGAGATTACTGGGGTTTTCAATGGTGTGCCGGCAATGGCCACGGGAGCCTGGGCGACCGGAGTGAAAGTGTCAAGCTCCCCCCTTACCGGGCCGGTTTTTGACTACACAGGAACTTGGAATGTCCTGGTGGCCGATACTGCCGGAACGGTGCGCATTGTCACCTCGGCGGGCACGGTCGGGGCGAGTCATTCGGTGACGGGACCGATTACAGATCCGATTGTGGAGGATGCCAGTACTGGGATGATTTATGTCTTCTCAGGGGGGAATGGCGTCGCGTCATCTGTCACTCAGCTCCCTGTCGCGCTCACCTCAGCCCAGACGGTTGCTGTGGGAGGCTTGACGGCGACGGGCAATTCGCAAGTCCATGCGGGAGCTTTCAACAACGCCTATTGGACTAGCCCCAGCACAGGCCTTCTCTACGTGTGCGGTGAGGGCACGGGCAGCATTGGCCCGGCGCTCTATGCCATCAACTTTACCGGCAACACCATGAATGCGGTTGCCAACGGCCCTCTGGCGCTTACTACAACTGCCACGACCGCGGGGCAGTGCTCACCTCTCGGAGAGGTCTATAACACCACAACGGATTGGCTATTCACGGGTGTCCCGGCTAGCTGCGCGTTTGGCGGCAGCGCGACGGGCTGCATCATGGCATTCGAAATAACCAATGGGTTCCCCGATTTGCCGTTTGCAACAGCCGCGGAAAATGGCGGGACTAGCGGAATCATTATCGACAATGTGAGCAACACGGCGCAGAACTCCAGCACGTATTTCACGACCCTGACCAGTCCGGGGGCTGGCGGATGTACGGGCGAACCAGCCGGCGATTCCACAAACTGTTTGGTCAAGCGGACTCAGGCCGGACTGCAATAAGGTTCGCGGGAGCAGTGGAGTTTTCGTAAATGCTGGCGGCGCATCGTAAGCGAACGTTGATATGGTAGGATGGGGGAACAATGAGCCAATCGGAACGTGAAGATCAGGGAACGTTAGCAGGGCAGGGTACTGCGAAGAAGGCATACGTCAAGCCCGAATTTCGCCATGAAAAGGTATTTGAGACCATGGCGCTGACCTGCGGCAAAGTTGGGGGCACCCAGGGTCCTTGCAACTCAGTCAGAAGGACCTCCTAGATACGCCTGGTATGAATGCCGAGGCGCAATTTCGGGCGGCGTGCTGCGAACTTGTGCATGACGTTGGTCGCAGTACCGGTCAGGTGCGCCTCAAGGTCACTGGAGCCAGCATGTTACCCGCCGTCTGGCCCGGGGATGTAGTCACAGTCCGCCATTGCGGTCTTGCCGAGTTTCAACCTGGGCAGATTGTTCTATATCGCCGGGAGGGAAGACTGACGTTGCATCGGATCGCGCGCATCGTGGGCGATCAGGTGATTGCTCGGGGAGACTCGCTCTCCAGCTATGACCCCGCGGTGAGGGACGACGAAATCGTCGGCAAAGCGGTGAGCATTCTGCGCCGCGGCAAGGCTATCGATCCCGAACAGTCATCGCTGCAGCGCGTGGTGTCTTGGATTTTGCGCCATTCCGAATTCTGCGCCCTCCTATTGTTGCGAGTTGGTGGCCGTCTGCAGCGCGCAGAGTCTGGTTGCGAATCGGTGGCTGCTTTGCCTACTGTTGTAAAATAACGTCTCAGATGCGAAATTCCTCCGACAGTACAAGTCACGAAGTGGTCATCGAAATTGGCGGTATTCCTGTTGCCTTGCAAACCACTGACGAGGGCTTCGTAAGCCTGCTGGAAAGCCGTTATGGCAACTATCTGAAGCCAGGTGGGGCATCGGAATTCGAGTTTAAGGTGGAAGTGGTTCCCGCGGGCACGTTCCACCGCGATGATGACGTGAAGGTGTGGCTACAAGATGGGGAGTGGCGGCTTGAACGTGGAGATTTCCGGGCGACCTGGAATCCTGAACGTCGCCGGGGTGAGATTCGGCATTCGGTCAATCCATACTCCATCGATTCGGTGCTGCGCATTGTGCATACGCTTTTGCTGGCGGGCAGCGGAGGCTTTCTTTTGCACGCCTCCAGCGCGGTACGCAATGGCAACGCATTTCTGTTCTCCGGCTTGTCAGAGGCAGGGAAGACTACGATGGCGCGACTGGCACCACAAGATGCGGTGCTGCTTACGGACGAGGCCTCGTACGTGCGGAGAGTGAACAACCAGTACTTTGCCTATGGCACTCCGTTCGCAGGCGAACTCGGTGAGCCGGGCAAGAACATCTCGGCTCCGATCGCCTCGCTGTATTTGCTGAAGAAAGCGGCGGAAAACCGGATTGACCCTGTGCCACCAGCAGAAGCCGTCCGGCGGTTGATGCGGAATATCCTCTTTTTTGCCGACGATGCGGCGCTAGTGCACCAGGTGTTTGAGTCGGCCTGTGCTTTTGTGGCGACGGTTCCGGTCTATCAGCTTTCGTTCTTTCCCGACCAGCGCGTTTGGGAATTGATTGGGTGATCGATGTCATATTTTGATCAGTATGTTTCCAAGAGTCCGGCAATCGCATCGCGCGTCCTGGGTGACGAGACCATCGTCATGTCCACCGTGGACTCCACATTGTTCACGTTGAACCCGACCGGCTCGATCATTTGGGAATGCGCCGATGGAATTACACCCCTCTCGCGCATTATCGAAGAGAGGGTGTGCAAGGAATTCGACGTCACCGTCGAACAAGCTCGCGCAGATGCCAGGGAGTTTGTTGACAAACTGGCCGCGCACGGCATTCTGCGAATCTCCGATCAACCTGTTGCAGAGTCGGCCCCATGAGCCTGATGCAGGAGATGATTAGCCGAGCTCTGACCCTTGGGGTTCCCTTGACCGTTCACCTGGACCTCACCTACCGTTGCAACGAGCACTGCATTCATTGCTATCTGGACCATGAAGACCACGGCGAGATGAATACCGCCGAGATCAAGGACGTGCTCGATCAGTTGGCGGCGGCGGGCGTATTTTTTCTGGTATTCAGCGGCGGCGAGATATTCCTGCGGACGGACTTATTCGAACTGATCGAACATGCGCGCTCGCTGATGTTCTGCGTGAAGCTGAAAACCAATGCCGTTATGATTGGCGACCAAGAGGCCGACCGCCTATCGAGCCTGCACTTGGACTGTGTGCAGGTCAGCATCTACTCGCACCGGCCGGAGGTTCACGACGGGATCACGAAGCTTCCTGGATCGTTGGAGCGATCGGTTGCGGGTATCCGGCGCCTGCGCGACCGCGGTGTGAAAGTCATTATTGCAAATGTCTTGATGCAGCGGAATCTGGCGGACTATGCGGGTGTCAAGACGCTGGCCCAGCAACTGGGTGCAGAGTACACGATGGATCCGACCATTACTCCGAAGATGAACGGTGACCGCTCCACGGTGCAATTAGGTGTCAGCCGTGAGGACTTAAAGAGCGTTTTCAGAAACCCAGAGCTAGTCGGCAAGGTGACCGAATTTTGTGCCGTGCCGCCTGCTATCGACGATGCTGTGCTGGATGAGATTCCGTGTAGTGCTGGGCATACCGCGTGCTATGTGTCGCCCTACGGCGATGTGTATCCGTGTGTGCAATTCCTTCTGCTGAGCGGCAATCTCCGAAGACAGAAGTTCCTGGAGATATGGAGAAATTCCACGGAGATGAACGAGGTGCGCTCGATTCATGCGCGCGACCTGCCGGTCTGCTCAACGTGCTTGCATGTTGGCACCTGTACCCGCTGTCCCGGCCTCGCCTATATGGAGGGCAACATGCGCGGCCCCTCTTTGGCAGATTGCGAGAAATCCGTTGCTCGCACCGGCATTTCTACCGACGAATCTGCTCACGAAGATTTTCCTATCGCAGTAGACTAGGCACGTGCCAAGAACTCTCGAGTATGCGCGCATCCGGCTAAATAAGCTGACGGAAGAATTGCGCCATCTTCCGCGCACCTTTGCGCTGGTGCGGCAGGCCTCCGGGCACCTCACTACCCTGTGGGGCTTGTTGCTGGTTGCGCAGGGACTTCTGCCGGTAGCCACCGTATACCTCACCCGTGCCGTCGTGAATTCCCTGGTGGCCGCCATCCGCTCTGGCGGTCAATGGAACGCCTTGCGGCCGGTAATCGTGCTTGCCGCGTGGATCGGTGCAGTGATCCTAGCCACACAGCTTCTGCGCGGACTCACCACCTGGGTGCGGACTGCCCAATCGGAGATGGTTCGGGATTACCTGGCAGGCCTCATTCAGAGGAAGTCGCTCGAAGTTGATTTGGCGTTCTACGATTCCTCCGATTTCTATGACCATTTGCATCGCGCCCGGATCGAAGCCACCTATCGTCCGATCGAACTCCTGGAAGGAGTTGGCTTGCTGCTCCAGGGCAGCATCACGCTCGTGGCCATATTGGCCATCCTGATACCTTTCGGCCCCTTGCCGCCACTAGGATTGCTCCTCAGCACCGCGCCAGCCCTTTATGTGGTGGTCAAGGTTGCCTATCGAAGGCACTGTTGGAACCAGCGCGCGACTATCGATAACCGGCGATCCTGGTACTACGACACGCTGCTGACCGGCGGTGAGAGCGCTGCTGAAATGCGGTTATTTGACTTGGGCGGTCATTTCTTGCAGGCGTTCCAGAAGGTTCGGCAGCGGTTGCGCCAGGAGCGGCTCGACCTCGCAAGGCAGGAGAGTGTGTCTGAATTGTGGGCCGGTGCCGCAGCCCTGTTCGTGCTCGCGGGGACCATGGCTTGGATGGTGCTGCGTGCGATTCACGGCTCGGTCTCGCTGGGCGATCTGGCTCTTTTCTACCAGGCGTATAACCAGGGGTTTGGCCTTTCCAGGACGCTGCTCGACAATCTCGGCAAACTGTATGAGAACAGTCTGTTCCTGGGCAATCTCTTCGAATTCCTCGATCTAAAGCCCCAGATTGTTTCGGCGACACATAGGCGCTCCCTGCCTTCGTCTCTGAGTTCAGGGCTCAAATTTGAGAAAGTGAATTTTCACTACCCGGGAAGTAATCGGCCGGTGCTGCGCGACTTCAGCCTTGAGGTCCAACCCGGTCAGATGGTGGCGTTAGTGGGTCCCAACGGAACCGGTAAGAGCACGTTGATCAAGCTGCTCTGCCGATTCTATGATCCTGACAGTGGCTCCATCTCACTCGACGGCATACCATTGCGCGAGTTTTCAATCCCTGAACTGCGGCGCTTTATGACTGTGTTCTTTCAGCAACCGGTTCACTATAACGATACAGTGGCTGCCAACATCAGGTTTGGCGACCTCCGGTTGACGGATTCCGAATTCTCCAGCGCCTTGGAAAAGAGCGCGGAGGTGTGCGGACTCAATGAAATCATCGCCCGCTTACCCAACCACTACGGCACGCAACTCGGCCGCGATTTTCTGGACGGAACCGAGCTGAGTGTCGGCGAATGGCAGCGCTTAGGATTGGTTCGCGCCACCGTCCGCCAGGCGGAGATTCTGATCCTGGACGAACCTACCAGCGCCATGGATCCGTGGGCAGAACTCAAGTGGGCTGAACGCCTGCGCGAAATTGCCGCCAAACGAATCACTATTCTAATCACCCATCGTTTCACGACCGCGATGTTCGCTGACGTTATTCATGTCATGTCCGAGGGGCATATCGTCGAGTCGGGAAGCCACGCGCAGTTGCTCGCAAAGGGCGGCATCTACGCCGAAGGATGGGCTTCACGAGCGAAGGTATAGACCCATAGCCCTGCCTCCTTACTGAATGCGGCTTTCTATTCTGGGGTGAGCGAACGCAAAAGCGACTGAGGCAGTAGAATGGGTCATCCACCCTAGCTGGTTTGAGGGCAGAGGTGTCGTGGCCGATAAACTGACGTTTGCGGCGCAGCGCGCCAGTGCGCGATGTGCGGAACTGGAATTGCTCCTTCATTGCGCAGACGCGGACGCCGTGAACGGCGATCGTCTGAGGATGCTAGTCCAAAGAGACTTGGACTGGGACGTCTTGGCCGATACTGCGGAGTACCACGGCCTTGCACCGATCCTACACCGCACCCTGGATCGCGTGTGCCCTGAACTGCTCCCAGAGAATGCCGCGAACCGACTCCGCAACTGCTACCGTGATTCCGCTAAGCGCAACCTGATTTTGACCGCCAATCTCCTGGCGTTGTTGGATGCCTTCGCGAGCGAGGGCATCGCCGTGGTGCCATTGAAAGGCCCCACCCTGGCCGAATCACTGTATCCCGATCCGGTGCTGCGGCCATTTTCAGATCTGGATCTCCTTGTTCGAAGGCAGGATGTTGGGGCGGCGTTGCGGCTTCTCACGAGGAAAGGATATACCCTCGGTGCACATCTGGCGCGCCTGACGCTACCCGCTCTGCTGAGTCTTGAGTTTGAGGTGCTGCTGCACAATGAACGCATGCCGCCAGTGGATCTTCAGTGGGAGATCGGACTAGGGGATTATCCGTTCTGTTTCGATACGGAGATCCTGTGGCGCTCGCGATGCCCGACCCCGCTCGCGGGAAGGGAAGTCCCGGGCCTTTCGCCGGAAACCCTGATGCTGTTTTTGTGCGTCCACGGCACGAAGCACTTGTGGTCGCGTCTGCAATGGCTGGGGGACATTGCCAGACTGGCGCGCACGCAACCGGATTGGGCTTGCCTCTGGGAATTGGCCAGCAGGGCCGGATGCGGAAGGCCCGTACTGTTGGGATTGTTGCTGGCGCACGAGCTGCTGGGAGCACCGGTTCCCGAAGCCATCCTGGAGCGTGCCCGTCAGACCCAAGTTCTCCAACGGCTGGCGAGTCGGGTAGTTTTGGTATTGAATCGCATTCCGCCAACCTACCCGCAGAGCCTGGAAATCACAATGTTCAACGCCCGGATGGCAGAACGTACCTGGGAAAAGGCGCTGCACTTGGCCGCGCTGCTGAGGGCTCCTACCGATGACGAACTGTTATTGCTTCCCCTGCCCGAGAAGCTGTTCTTTCTCTACTACCCGCTCCGCGGAGCGCGGCTGGCAATAAAGTACGGCATCCGGATAAAAGCGGCCGTATTCGGGTGAAGTGACTCTGTGATTCCGATCATCAAGGAGGTTGGGGATTCTATTGCGGGCCTGCGGTGGAAAGTTCGCCGGCGGAGGAGTCTTCACTTACCAAAGTGTCTTTTTGGTGTTCTGCAACTTGTACGCTTTGCACGCTGTTGACCGCATACAGAACTAGCTCAACGCGATTAGGAACTCCCGCTTTGTCAAACATGCGGAAGAGATAATTCTTGATCGTATGCTCGCGGAGGTTCAATTCGCGAGCGATATCCCGATTGATGAGACCCTCTGCCAACAGGCGTACCACGTCTCGTTCGCGCTTGGTGAGCGGTCTCATTCTGCCGGGGTTCACCGTCGGCATCGGAGAAAGCTGGGCCAGCGACTCCACCGCCACCTCATCTGCCGGCTGTTAGCCCAGATCTGGCCCCCTCGTAAACCCGTTTCACGCAATTGTCTTTCTACGGCAGCGGCCAGCAGTTCGCCGGACATCGCGCGGCGGCGGAAGAGCGGGCTGGAAATCGCTGTCTCTGTAGGGTCTAGGAATCGTCTGGTGCCGGGAGGGGGAATCGAACCCCCATGAAGTTGCCCTCGGCGGATTTTGAGTCCGCTGCGTCTGCCAGTTCCGCCATCCCGGCTTGGGGAAGATAACTACTTGCGGCAGAACAACTTACTGGTGACTAGCGGTGGCTGGGTGTGGTTGCCCAAATTCACTGGTGCTAGTTTGGTGTCAGCTGCTCTGTTCTGAACATCCTCAGTATCGCACAGCCGCTGTACAGTCGCCAACTGGTGCGCTGGAGCAAGATGGGCATCGCGGAGCGTGATTTGAATCGTTCGATGCCCCATCGATTTATGGTCCACACCACGTCAACCTATTGGTACCTGGAAGCTGTGCCAGAACTCCTTCAATTGGCTACTGACCGGTTGATTCGAACGGGAAGAGCAGCGATGATCTCTGCTGAGTTTCCCGCTCTTCTTCAATCCCTTTTTGCCGGTCGCCTGCTCCGCCAGGAGCCCGCATGCAATAGCCGAATATCGTGATCGCTCCCGCCTACTCCTGCATTGTGCGACTGCGGGAATGCCGCAGTCTACCCGAAACCCTGGTCTTCTTAGCATCCGAGGCAGAATGCTAAGCGATTGAAACAATGGTAGGAGCGGCAGGACTCGAACCTGCGACCCTCTGCTTAGAAGGCAGATGCTCTATCCAACTGAGCTACGCTCCCACATCAGTCGAGCTGGCGCTCGCATCTATTTTAGCTGAGTTCTCCGGCTTGCGCGCGGCCTTCGTGGGGCTGCAATCTGAGAACACAGGCGGCGGCAAATTCCATCGCACGATCCCAGCATTCGGCGGCTTTCGCTGGTGTTGCCCCATAGCCGGTAAGGAAAAGCGTCATGCAGTACCCGGCATCGGACTCCTCCGGATCGGTGCTGAAGTGGAAGTAACAGCGCCGCACGATGATTTCGGCGAGAGCCTCCAGCGTTTCGTTTGCGCCGAGCATATGCGCCAACTCTTTTGCCGCGAGCTGATGAACCGGCAGGTCTTCGCGCCAAGCGGCACTCTGTTCCGCGAGCACCAGGTCCACATAGCAGCTCTGTTCAAACGTCGCATCGTAGAGGTTCTCCGAAGGCTCGGATTCGTCCGGCCACACGTCGCATTTTGCCGTTTGCCAGGCGCTCGGCGGCGAGTTTACGGAGAGCAAAAAACGCCGTAGGGCAAGGAATTGCAGTGCCTCCGGTATGTGCTGCATTGCATCAGGTTGGCGGCGCAGGTCAAAGTAGTGAAACCTTCCCTCCGGATCTTTCCAGGGAATCTCCAGCGCGGGTGCTGCTGGACCAAGCTCGAGGCTGTGATCCGCTTCCACGTCAGCGAACTGCCGAGGCTTCCACTTGCGCCAGGAAGTCTACCACCTTGCGTTCGGCCCAGCGCCCATCGTCGCGGCCATCCGCGCTTGGCTCGGCGATGAATGCGCAGTGGCCGCCGTGCCGGGTTTGGAGAAACGTGACATTTGAATTTTCCATCAGCTTGCGTTGACTCTCCGCCGAGATCACCACGAACGGGTCGTCGTCGGAATGAATCACCAGTGTCGGAATGGCAATCCGGTCGAGTACGTGCGACGAGCTGGCCTTATCATAATAATCCGCCGCGCCGGCAAACCCCATGTAGCGTGCCGTAATGTGCTCATCGAAATCGCGTACGGAGTGCACGTTCTTCAGCAACGCAGGATCGTACAAACCCGGCCAAAGCCTGGACTTGCGGCGAAAGCTCCGGCGCAGTGAAAGCAGAAACCACCACTCGTACATCGAGTTCGCCGCCGCATGAATCCGGTCTGAAGAAATTGCCAGATCACAGGCTGGCGAAACCGTTGCGGCGGCAATCAGTTCTGGCGGAGCGTTCGTGCCCCACTGCCCGATAGCGCGTAACACCTGGTTGCCGCCCATGGAGAATCCAACCAGCGCCACCTGCCGTAATCCGTCGCTCGCAATCATTCCAGCCACCAGCTTTTCCACGTCCTGCGAGAGACCGGAGTGATAGAGTGTCGAGGAAAGATGCTCAGTCCCGCCGCAACCGCGGATGTTCATCCGCACTACGTTCCAGCCTCGCGCCCAGGCACGACTGCCGGTTCCAATCACGTATTGCGAATTACTCGAACCTTCCAGCCCGTGCACGATCATCATGGTCAGCGGCTTCTGCCGCTCTGGCTGCCAGTGACAATGGCACAAGATTTGCACGTCCTGGTCGATCTGGAAGAGCCGCTCTTCAGGTTCCGGCAAGCCATTGGTGCGCTTCATGAAATTTCCGGCAATGGTCTGGGCATTGGCTCCGCGCAAAAAGCGTCGTGGCACAAAATCATCAGCGAGGGGTGAAAAATTCGAGGGGCGCGAGATTTCTGTGCCGGGCATGATTATTTGTGGGCGAAACGCACCCGTATAATGAATGTATCAGTTTCGCTGTCGCGGGTGGCCTCGGCCGTCGTGCGGCGGTGCTCAGGAGGTCGTGATGCCGATTTTTGAATACATCTGCAAGGGTTGCGGCAATAAGTTCGAAGCCATCGTCTACGGTTCCAAGCAGTCTGAGTGCCCGGCGTGCAAGAGCACGGAGTTGGAGCAGCAGCTCTCCACCTTTGCTGCGCATGGCACAGATAAGTCCTCGGGCAGCGTCCCCAACATGCCTTGCGGGATGCCGGAAGGCTCCTGCGGCGGTGGTGGCTGCGGAATGCACTGATGAACCCATTGCTGCAGCCTGAACAGAAACCCGCGCCGGAGAAGCCTTCTCATCCCTGGGCCAAGCGTCTTGGGCCGCTGGCTCCGCTCGCTGTTTTGCTGGCTAAGGGTAAAGCAATCCTGTTTGCGCTCTTCAAGCTCAAGTTTCTCTTCAGCTTCGTCGCGTTTCTTGGAATTTACTGGGCGCTCTATGGCGCCTGGTTCGGCATCGGCTTTGCAGTCATGATCATGATCCACGAGATGGGGCACTTCGCCGAGGTCAAGCGCCGCGGTCTCCCGGCCGAGATGCCGGTCTTTCTTCCAGGCCTGGGAGCCTACGTCAAGTGGCAGGCGCTCGGCGTCTCCACCGAAGCGCGTGCCCTGGTCGCGCTGGCCGGGCCAGCCGCGGGGTTGCTCGCGGCAGTGCTGGCCGCCGTCCTATTCTGGCAGACCGGTAGACCTGTCTGGGCCGCGTTGGCCCACACCGGAGCGTGGCTCAACCTGCTCAATCTTATTCCTGTGTGGATGCTGGACGGTGCGGGGGCGGTCCCGGCGCTCGACAAAGTGGGACGCGTCAGCCTACTCGTCTTTACCGGGCTGCTGTTCTGGTGGAGTGGGCAGATGATGCTGCTTCTGCTGGTTGCCGGTTTTGCCTGGCAGCTATACCGCAAGGAGATTCCCGCCGACGGCTCGGTCAAGGTGCAGTTGTACTTTGCGGGACTTCTAGCCGCGTTTGTCTGGTTGCTGCGCGCCACGCCACTCGCAAGAATGTAGGGCGCACCGTTTCGAAGCGCAATTACAACCGAGCGAATCACTGAGATCACCGATTTTGCTCATAATCCATCTTTCCTAAGTACACAAACCAACGCTTGGTGATTGCCCCGGCACTCTTCCCGTGTAATCATCAACTCGTCCGTTCAAAATCCCTCTTATTTGGTTGGTTCACCGATGAGCATTCGTCTATCCAATGGTTCTGAAATTCCCATCGAAATGCACAAGATTCGCATTGTGCAGAAGGTTCGGCTGGCTCCAGCTCGCGAGCGTCTCCAGGCAATGGAAGAAGCGGGCTACAATACTTTTCTTCTCCGTACCCGCGACATTTTCCTGGACATGTTGACCGACAGCGGCACCAATGCCATGACCGACAACCAGCAGGCGGCCATGCTGCAGGCTGACGACGCTTACGCCGGCTCGGACAGCTTTTATAAGCTGCTGGACTCGGTAAAAGAGATTTTTGGTTACGAGTATCTTCTGCCGGTACACCAGGGGCGCGCGGCCGAGCACCTGCTCGCCAAGACCTTCGTTACACCCGGCAGCTTTGTGCCGATGAACTATCACTTCACCACCACGAAAGCACATTTCAATCTGATGGGTGGAACCGTTCTGGAACTGTTCGGGACGGAAGCGCTCAATACTCAGAGTTCCTCTCCGTTCAAGGGCAACATGGATCTTGGCCGGTTGAAGGAGGCGATCGAGAAGCATGGGGTTGCGAACATTCCTTTCGTGCGCATGGAAGCGACCACCAACCTGATTGGTGGGCAGCCGTTCTCGCTGGCCAACCTGCACGAAGTGAAGGACCTCATTGCGCCGCTTGGTATTCCGCTGGTGGTGGATGCCAGCCTGATTTCAGAAAACGCCTATTTCATTCACCAGCGTGAGCCGGAGTATGCCAACGCCTCAATTAAGGAAATCATCCGCGAGATCATGGAAGTTGCGGATCTTTGTTATCTCTCGGGGCGCAAGAGCGCCTGCGTTCGGGGCGGTCTGATCGCCACCAACCGCAAAGATCTGTACGAAGCCATCCGTCCGTGGCTCCCTGTGTATGAAGGGTTTTACACCTACGGTGGAATGTCATCCAAAGAAATTGAAGCGATGGCAGTCGGCCTACGCGAAATGACGGAGATGGAGATTGCCGGCTCCTCGGCCGATGCGATCAAATACTTTGCCTGCCGGCTGATCTCAAACGGAGTTCCCGTAGTCACGCCTCCGGGTGGTTTGGCTTGTCATCTCGACGCCTCGCGATTTCTTCCGCACCTGCCTCAAACCGATTATCCCGCCGGAGCTTTAGCGGCGGCGGCATATATCGCCTCGGGTATTCGTGGCATGGAACGTGGAACTCTATCGATGGACCGCGATGAGGCGGGCAATGACGTGCCTTCCGATCTCGAACTTCTACGCCTGGCAGTGCCGCGGCGCGTGTTTACGATGTCGCACTTCGAGTACGCCACCGATCGGCTCAAGTGGCTTCACCAGCATCGTGACATGATCGGCGGCCTTGAATTCTGCGAGGAGCCGCCCATTCTGCGCTTCTTCGGCGGTCGCCTCAAGCCCAAGAATAATTGGGGCGCCAGACTTGCCGAGGCTTTCGAAAAAGACTTCGGGTCCGACTGCTAAATTTAGCCATCTAGAGTCGATCGATCCAGAGTCATCGCCGCCTGACAACGAAGTGAGAAGGGGGTACGCACAGCAGTTTGAACTCCTGTGCGATACCCCCGCGGTGAGATAAGATGGCCCAGCCTTTGACTGCGCATCAGCAGTGAATGTGTCAGGGCTACAGCGCGGTCATGCCCACGCTTCCGTCGAGCAGATGGACCTGAATTTCTTCACCTGCTGCGAACGTTTCGCGATCTTCCGGAAGCACGGCTAGGGCGTTCGCCTGCAACATGGTTTTCAGCAGACCCGTGTCCTGTTTCCCGGCGCTCCACGCCAGGTACTTTCCACCGAGGTATTCCAGTCTCACCCGCACCAGATGGGTCTGGCCCGCTTTCTTCTTTAGTTCGCTCTGCAGCACCGCCGGAAACAGCGGTTTTACGGTTTGCCCGCGTCCCATCATCTTCAACAGTGCAGGAGCCACAAACTCCTCGAAGGTCAGCATTGCCGAGACTGGATTTCCCGGAAGTGCGAAGACCAGCCTCCCGTTCTTCCTGCCGAATGCCAGCGCTTTCCCCGGCTTTACTTTCACCCGCCAAAAAACAATCTCCACGCCAAGTTTCTCCAACACCTCGCGCACCAGGTCGCGGTCTCCCATCGAAACTCCGGCAGAGGTAATCAGCACATCGGCCTTCAATCCTTTTGCCAACTTCTCGCGATGGCTGTCAAGGTCGTCGCGCGCAATTCCCAGCAACACCGGAATGGCACCCGCGCTGGTGATTGCTGCCGCCAGAGAATAGGAATTACTATTCACGATTTTCCCAATCGACGGTGTTTCGCCTAACGCAACCAGTTCATCCCCGGTGGCAACAATCGCAACCCTCGGTCGGCGCACCACGGTCACATACGCTTTTCCGAAGCTAGCGAGTAGGTTGATTTCATAAGGACGGACCAGCGTACCAGCGGCGAGAACGGTCTCGCCTTTGCGCACGTCTTCTCCTGCAAATCGCACGTACTGGTGCAGTTCAACCGGTTGCATGACGCGCACCGCGCCGCCGGATTCGGTTGCGTGCTCGATGGGCACAATGCTGTCGCCGCCGTCGGGGAGCGGTGCCCCGGTCATAATCTTGATGGCGGTCCCCGGCATTACTGATTTCGTGGCCAGTCGTCCTGCGGGAACATAGTCGATAATCGGCAGAGCCCTCGAATTCTGGCAGTCTGCCGCTCGCACCGCGTAACCATCCATCGCGGAGTTACTGAACGAGGGTAGGTCCCGGGGTGCGATAACATCTTCGGCCAGCACTCTGGACAGCGAACCAAGAAGGCTCACACGCTGTGCGCTCAGCGGCGTGACATATTCCAGAATGATGCGGCGTGCTTCCGCAAATGTAGGCATGACTTGGCTTCCGTCCGATCCCCCTGCCTTGGCGTGCTTGCTTAGGAATCACGGCCTGCCGCACGGGTTGCCGTTAACGGCTGGCGGCAATCTCCTGACTCCGGCAGTGCATCCCTAATGACATAGCTTATGCCATCGATTCTGCAACGCCTGTTCGGGCGCCACGCTGATGTAAAGATTTCTGCTCTTGGCTTCGGCGGCCATCACCTCGGGCATGCGCCGGACACCGGTGTTGTCGGGGAACTGGTGACGAGAAATTAGGTTTCGGCGAACTGACCGATTGAACTATCAAGTGGTACCTACTCAGTCGATCATCCGCAGGATGGTAGCATCCCCGTAATCCGTAAACTTCAGCAAATGTTCGCAGTCGGCGGAGCTGGAGCAGGGTTGAAAAGACCAATGCCTTGCCGCGTTCAGCGCTGCTGATCTTCTCCTCTGGTCTCCTCGCAAGACGTGGAACGATTGGGCCCGCCCTTCGCTATCAACGCTGACGCGAATCATGACCTCCGGTCTTCGCGGAGCCTTCGTGCCGGCCGCAAACAGAGGAGGAGGCGGTTGCACTTGCGGTAACGACGCATCGTGAGCCATTGCGTCCGGGAGATGGAGAGGAGGAACACTGGAAACTTCGGTGGGAGCCGCGGGAAGTTCGGCAACGGACGGCGGCGGCTGAGCGGAAGTCCGGATGACCGGAACCGTACCCGTCGACTTCACATCATTGCCGCTAGGCGCATAGGTGGGTGCAGCGGCAGCTACCCGAGGTTGCGGAATCAACTGGTGCTTTGGTCCCAGGATTATCGCACCTCCCAGCAGCAAAACTCCCATTGCAGTCCAGATAGCAGGAGTGCGCAGAGTACTCGGCAGACCGAACCGTGCCCCATGGCTCGCGGGTCTCACATTCGGAACATCCGGAACAGGTGGTTGATAAAGTTGCGGTGAAAACCCGTCGATGGTACCAATCAGGTCTAGGGAAGTGTCCACTGAACCAGCGCTCGTTCCCTCATGCCAAACCCGCGCTATAAGTTGCTGCTGCTTTTTGTTTAATACCGGAAAATCCAGAATATAGAAATTTCTGAATAGCCAAAGCAAGCGGGCTTTCACCAGGCCCGAGACGCTGATATATCTCTGTTCACCGGCGACGGAAGCTATCTGGATCGCTCCGGATTGGATAGGGAGATTGCGCATAAAGCACTAGCTACACTGAATCTGAGTAGCAGCTATTGGTTGCCCGCCTCCAGTGCGCCGTGTCGTTTTTCCTCTGGACACACCATTGACTCGTTGAAGGGTGTCGATGGAAAAGCCCCGAATTACTCAGGGGCCGGTTTGGCTGCAAATCTGAATTCATTACTCTTTTGCGGCGATTGGATTCATTCCAGGCCGCCGCGGGAGCGGTCAGAATTGAGGCGCGGCGGCTGGCAACGTCGCGGAGTTGATGCCTTCGCACTTGGTGAAATCAGCCGTCAGATTGCCTTTGGCGTCGAACGTCATAGTCCAAATAGAATCGTAGTCGAAGGGCGACCAAATTGGGGCGGTAGGCGCGCTGCCAGCCGGAAAATAGCTCGAAAGCAGCGCATCGATGGTCTGTGTGCTTTGCACGTACGCCCACCCCAGTAACACTTTCTGATTGGAGAATTTGCCGCCGGTGAAGAAGAAATTACTAGTTAGCTGGGCCGAGTTCGATGCCATGCCCGCAAAGCTCGACACCAGGTGATAGGGTAAGTTATTCGCGATCGCGTAGGGTACAACCGTCAGTGCGGGAGCGACACCCGACCAGTATTGATCGCCCGAGGCGCTCACCGTGCCTTGGCCAAATTGAGACGGGTCCATCGACCAAACCTGGTTAGGGCTAACCTTTCCGCTGAGGGCGTTCGGAAGGTCGAGCGCGCGCCATTGCCCCGCACCGACATAGTTGTTGTCAGACCAGTAGCCCTGGGGATGCGCCTCTGCATGGCGAACGATGTAGAGAGTCTCGTTGGTGTTGGCTCCCGCCGGAATTACGGCGCCAGCGATACCGCCGGTCACCTCGATGCTGGAAGGCGTTTGTGTCGTGCATGCGGCAGTGACAGGCACTGGCGAGGGCAGAACAGGGTAGCTGGATGGTGGGTTCACATTGCTGTTGAAAGTAGCCAGACTGGCGCTTCCCGATGGCTCGACCGAGATCGCATAGATGTAATTGGAACCTCTATAGAGCAACGGAAGAGTCAAGTTATACCCTCCCAACCGATTGACATTCTTCAGCACGGAGATCGTAGTTTCCCACGGTGCCGAAAAGACATAGTAGCCCGGGATGTTTGCCTTCACGATGCCGCTTACCAAGGCCTCATTGTCGCCACCCTGGTCGTCGAAGTCGAGTCCCTGGCAAGTCGGGCAGAATTGCGGTGGCGCGGCAACTCCACTGGGTACGGGGCCCGAGGCATAGGACGCGTTGATCGGGTAGTTATGGCCGGCATACGGCGTCCCTCCTACAAGGTCACTGGACAGAGTGATCTGGTTGAGAAGGGAGAATTGCTGAATCGTCTCCAAGGCCGCCATATCAGGATAATTGCCGGCGGTTTGTAGATGAGTCATCGGTTCCAGCGCGTAGACTCCGGTAACATTCTGTGCCCCCAGCACCTTCTGTTGCAGGAACGTGGCCATCAGCAGCGACCGCTGTAAACCCCGATTCGTGAGATTTGCCGTGCTTGGATTGACGTCCCCAGGGGTTTGGTACGTTAAATCAGGGCTTACCACAAAAATAAGGTTGAGATTACCTAGGCTCAGAGGAGCGGGATTTGATACTGCTGCATTGGGCCCGGAGGAGCCGCCGCATCCTGCAAGCAGCGACAGAGTAAGAATCAAAAACAGCGGACTTATAACGATGCATTTAGTCATAGTCACCCGGTTGGCGAGGAGAGGTTCGATCCAAGAGTCTTATCGGCATTTTCTGCCCGACGATTAATTGCTCTGCCGTGAGTGTACCTGCATGCTGCCCGCGGTGCGATTTCCGAGTTTCGATCCTGCCGCCGGACAACGCACATCCCCGTGGCTGGGTTGCCCATCTTAACCTGTTTGAGAGTCTCTGGGAGCGCGGGATCATGTGTGTGTGGCCGGACGATAAATGATGAAGGATCGATCAGACATCGCAATCGAATTCGTCCACGTCGATTATGCCGTCAACGAAACTCGCGCCATCATTGCTGACCTCAATCTGGAAATTCGTTCGCATGAGATTCTGATTCTGCTGGGTAGAAGCGGCTCCGGCAAAACCACGACCCTCAAACTTATCAACTGCCTTCTTTCTCCAACGCGGGGAGAAGTGCGCGTGGAAGGCCGCAACACGCAGCAGTGGAATCCCATCCAATTGCGCCGCCGGATCGGATATGCGGTTCAGGAGGTCGGTCTGTTTCCGCATTACACGGTGGAAGGCAACGTGGCGTTGATTCCGAAGATGGAAGGCTGGGACAAACGCCGTATTGAACAGCGAACCACCGAGATACTTTCGCTTGTCGGCTTGCCCAACGAGCAGTTTGCGAGACGCTACCCTCACGAACTTTCCGGCGGTCAGCGGCAGCGGGTTGGACTGGCTCGCGCCCTCGCTGCCGACCCGCCGATCCTGCTGATGGATGAACCTTTCGGGGCGCTTGATCCCTTGACCCGCGCGGAAATGCAACGGGAGTTCAAGTTGCTCCAGAACCGCCTCGGCACCACGGTTGTGTTTGTCACGCATGACGTAACCGAGGCTCTTTTGCTGGGTGATCGCATTGTTCTCATGGACGGCGGAGCATCGGTAGGAGCATTTACGCCTGAAGAGTTCGTCAGGTCATCGAATGAAAACGTTAAGGCTTATGTTGAGATCTACCGGTCCAGTTCCCAAATGTTGAACGAGTGATCTGCATGTCATTTCTCCAATTTATCCTCAAGCATCGCCTTGAGATCACGACGCGGTCGCTGGAGCATATCCGCCTGGTCCTATGGTCCATGATGTTTTCAATTGTGATCGGTATTCCGCTCGGCGTGCTTTTGGCGAGGCATCCAAGATTGCGCGCGGTGATACTCGGAACGAATAACGTGATTCAAACCATTCCGAGTCTGGCCCTCTTCGGACTCCTCCTGCCGATACCCTGGCTCGGCGTTCGAGCGGACAGATTGACAATTACAGCGCTGACGCTCTATGCCCTCCTGCCGATCGTTCGCAATACGTACACCGGCATCAGTGGAGTTGATCCGTCGGTGCTCGAAGTTGCAACGGGCATGGGACTGACACCGCGGCAGATCCTGTGGCACGTCGAGGTTCCTCTGGCCTTTCCCGTACTCCTCGGCGGAGTACGAGTCGCCACCGTAATCACGATCGGGGTAGCGACGATTGCGGCAGCCATCGGAGCTGGCGGCCTTGGCGAGTTTATCTTTCGCGGCTTAGCCATGGTCGATAACAATGTCATTCTGGCAGGTGCAGTTCCCGCCGCCCTGATGGCGCTCCTTGCCGATGGATCGATTGGACTGTTACAGCGGGGAGCACGATGGCGGCGCCGGTAATATGAACCGCCGAGGGTTTGTCGCAGGGATGGCGGCTTTGTTGCTTGCGGGTTGCCGTGATCAGCGTCGCGCATCGGTCGGTGGGAAGAACTTTACCGAGCAACTCGTGCTTGGGGAACTTCTCGCTCAGGTTTTGGAGAGTCACATAAACATTCCCGTCGAGCGCCGTTTCTATCTGGCGGGGACATATATCTGCCAGCAGGCTATTCTCGCCGGAAGAATTGATACCTACGTCGAATATACCGGCACGGCTCTCGCCGCAATCCTCAAGCAACCCGTAAAGTCAGATTCGAAAGCAGTGTTTGAGATTGTACGTAACGCATATCAGCGCCGGTTCAATCTCGCGGTTCTGCCGTCACTGGGATTCGACAATACTTTTGCTATGGTGATGCGCGAGGCCGATGCCAGAGCCGCGGGGATTACTAAGTTGTCCGAGCTGGCCTTGCACTCACGGCAGATGCGATTGGGGGTTGGATATGAGTTTCTGGAGCGTCCGGATGGCTTTGTGGGACTGACGAGAACCTACAGACTGCAATTCGACGCGCCGCCCAGTGTCATGGATCTGGGTCTGCTGTATCGCGCGCTTCAGGCAAAGCAGGTGGATGTTGTAGCGGGTTCCAATACCGACGGAATGATCGCCGCGCTCGGGCTAAGAGTGCTGCGAGATGATAAACATTACTTTCCGCCCTATGATGCGGTTCCCATCGTCCGGCTAGAGGCTTTGCAGCGCATCGAGGGCATGCAAACCGCGCTGGAGCAACTTAGCGGACGTATCTCAACCAGCGACATGCGTCGCATGAATTTCGCGGTAGATGGTGAGAAGCGGGATGTCTCTGACGTGGTGCACAATTTCCTTCGCAGTGAGACGTTATAGGATGGACCGATGCGGATGCGTTTGCGCGTCAGCGATTTACTACTGCAATCCAGAAAAGACTTGAGGCATGAAAGCGAGAGACTGGCCAGCATATCCGGTTGCTAGAAAAGTTTCGGAGCTCATCTATCCACGCTTCCTGCGCGGATTGGCGCAGCGCGAGTCGCGTCCGGACTCGCCGCACCGTCCAGAGATTGCCGATATCGAGGGGATGATCGATGCGGCGTTTTGGGCGAGCCTCCGGCGTGAGGAAGGCTACGTTCCGACCATCTCCGCCGCCTTCCTGGACCCGGATGCAACCCGCGATCCACTACGCTTCGAGCAGCCACTCCCGTTTGCTCCAGATGCGCTTGCCCGGCTTGCGCCGGCCGTGGAACGCTCAGGTGTGCACCTCGGCGTGTGGCGGCGCTCGGGGGAGTTGCAAGTGTGGGGTACGGCCACGAGTATCCCGAAGCACTGCTTCGTGCTCGAAGTCAACTCGCCCGGGCTGCTGGTGATCAAGGAGAGCCGTGGCGAAGATACGGGCAAGTTCGCCAATGTTGCAGTGCTTGAAGGTGATCTGATCAAGGTTCTCAGCGAAGACCCCATCAATCTGCCGGACTGTCTGCCGCTGGTCCGGTCACTGCTTGGGTTTGGGCTGGCAGGGTCCCCGGCCGATGACCTCAATGTAATGTTGCAACTTGCGGTATCGATGCGTCGCCATGGCCGCGGTGGCTCGCTGCTAGTGGTGCCAAGCAGCAGCGAAAGGTGGCGCGAATCCATTGTTCCGCCAATTCGCTATTCGGTATCGCCGCCGTTTCTGGGGCTGCCGGACCTGCTTGACAGCGGCTCGGCTGCGCAAGACCCGACATGGAAGAACGCGCTCCGCCGGACGGTCGATGCCATCGCCGGACTGACGGCCGTGGATGGCGCTACGGTAATGAGCGACTCCTACCAACTGATGGCTTTCGGCGCGAAGATTGGGCTCCATCAGGAAGGTACCCGGGTGGAACAGGTGGTTCTCACCGAGCCGGTCGTAGGTTCAGTGGCCGAAATCGTTCATCCGACGCAGCTTGGTAATACCCGTCACTTGTCGGCCGCACAGTTTGCGCAAGACCAACCGGACTCGATGGCGCTAGTGGCCTCACAAGACGGACGGTTTACCATCTTCGCGTGGTCTCCTTGCGAACAAATGGTACATGCGCGGCGCATTGAGGCTCTTCTGCGGTAACCAACTCCCTCGAGGTATTGGCGTTCAGATACACTACCCTGTTGAATTGAACGGAGCACAAAAGGGGAGCTGCAATGGACGAGGCACTGACGGCGAAGGTGATTGCCGAGATCGCCGCGGTCAAGAGGATTCCAGTCGAGAGCATCACAATCAACAGCACGTTCGAAGAACTCGCGATGGATAGTCTGGACGCGATGAATTTGTTGTTCGCCCTGGAAGAACAACTCGGGGTCTCGATTCCAGATGAGGCGGCGAACTCGATCAAGGATGTGCGCAGCACGGTTGCGGGAGTGCGACGGTTGCTGGCGGAAAAATCCGGGGCGCAGAGTTGAGCGTGACCGCCTCCGGGCAGCGCGTGGTGGTGACCGGCATGGGAATTATTTGCGCCTTGGGGGCCACACCCGCTGAGTGCTGGGGCGCGTTGCGCGACGGGCGCTCGGGGATTGCGCCGATCCAGGCGACGGATGTGCGCGAGCTTCGTTT